>Ga0114957_1004380_pt1 | contig 12216 bp, 13 predicted proteins | sample BantaG_FD_87175 | JGI IMG/M metagenome (GOLD analysis project Ga0114957, IMG submission 87175) | Marine algal microbial communities from Bantry Bay, Ireland - BantryBay_4 metaG | ecosystem: Host-associated > Algae > Red algae > Unclassified | place: Bantry Bay, Ireland | collected 2014-11-21 | reverse complement strand
CTTGAAACGTACTTGTCAATACTATTGAAACAATGCATTGGGAACAACTCGTGCGTAGGAAGTGTCCGGCCTTGGAGTCTCCATGCTTGGGTGTTCGACGTGTCGGGTCAAATGTCGATTTCCGGTTTCTGGCTGTGAGCTGCCTGTTGTACAATCCGCGTTCGTGAACCTGCCTACTGTATGAATGGTGGTATTCGTAGGTTTGACGGGTTGCAAGGAACTCGTCAAGGCTCCGTCAAGGCGTCAAGGTAGGGGGGAGGAGATTCGGAATCTTGAGGGGGGGGGGGGGGGGGGTATCGGATCTGGATCGTTGGGGGGGGCAATGGGGTGCCTTGCGCCCCCTCGTTTGGCTGTTCCTATGCGATGGGACGGCCGACGCCTGCCTGTGACGTCACGATACTTCCGCCATACCCACTGCCAAGTCAGCACCCCGAGCGGGAGGTGCGCGCCGCGGTCAATGGCCCAGTGCTCAGCGCATCTCCCCGAGCGTCCTCAGTCGTGCTCACGTAAGTGCGCGGCGCTCCCCGCCGCTGGGCCCGACGGCTTTGTTGCAGCCGTCTGCTCCGCGTTTCCTCCCCGCTCCTCTTGTTCCCCCCCTTCCTCGCCTCATCGGTCTACACCGTCCCTTCCCCCCACCCCCCTCATCAGACCGGTCTTCATCGCCCCCCACCTCCCTTGCCTTTCCCGTACTCGGCCGCCCCATTGATCTTCCGTCTCGGCTCTCCGCCATCCCCCCCACCTTCCCCCCCTCCCCCGCCGCTACGCTGTTGTTTGTAGTGGTGGTTGCGGTACACATGGCGTCGCTGGAGGACTTGGGATCGGCTGGCCACGCACTCTCGGCGTTGAGCTACGGCCGCGAAACGGCGGCGTGCTGTGCCGCCGAGATGGCGGTGCATGCATGTGAGCGGGTGTCACAGACCACGCAAGGGGATCTCGTCTTGTTCCTCATGGCCGCTCCCGCCAATGGGCAGAGCGCCGTGGTGCTGTACGGGGGGGATCACGCCCAGCAATGCAGCAGCGCGGAGCAGAACAACATTGCCACGGGGATGCGGCTCATCATGGGGAGCTTACGCAACGCCGCGCCGCTGCGTGTTCAAGACGGGGCGAGGCCGTCGCGCAGGTCGGCGGACCCCCCCCCCGTCCGTGCTCGCCCTCTCTCTTCCCCCAGCAGCAGCAGCTCCCAGGAACTCGGGCGTTCTTCCCCGTCAACCCCGGCAACGCCACCTGGTGATTTGCACCTACGCCCACGGGCGGGCGGCCAACCGCGCCCAACTGCGTCGGGGGCGACTCGCCGGGGTGCTCGCACTCAACGACCACGGCGTGCTCCACCTGCTGTCGTGATGCCCACCCGGCCGCTGGCGCGCTTCCCCGACCTGCTCTCCTTTGCTCCCATGGTGGGGCCAAAGTTTGTGGACAGCAGCGAGGCTTTCGTGGTCACCGAAGAGAACACAGTCGTCGTGCCAGACCAGCTGTGCTTCTCCCTGCTGGGGCGGCTACGCGAGCGTTTTTCCACCGACCGGGCGCTCTCCAAGCACTTCCTGCAGCTCATCCGCCTCGCCGCAAACGACTTTTTGTCGCGGCTGCCCTCTCGGAGTCGCACCTCGACGCAGGCGAGTAAGTACCTGCCAATGACGCCCGTCGCAGTGACCAAGGTGGCGATTGAATACAACTATGAGGACGTCATCCAGACTGTTGCCGCCCCGTCGCTGACAAACACCGGGGACGTCGACCCTGTCAGGTTCCTCGGCCTGATATGCTTCATGGTGCACATCAAGGACGCCGCATACATGTGGTTGGTGGAGGAGATTTGCAGCGGTGCGCAGGTGCCGCCTACCTGCAAGGCCAAGCGGTCCGCCGCTGCGAGTGCCGCCGCAGCCGCGGCAGCTGCCGGTGCCGTGGCAGCCGCGGCGGTTGCCAACGACGAGGCGACTACTGGCGGCGCAGGGGAAGGTGGCGCTGCCGCACAAAATGTCGGCGAGGCTGCCGGCGGCGGTGCGCCGGTGGGAAGTGGCGCAGTGGCCGGCGGCGCCGCGGGTGCTGGTGATGCTCCACCACCTGCCCGCGCCTCTTTAGCAGACGTCAATGCTGCGTCGGCCAGCATGGCAGCTGCCGGTGGCAACGTGCCGGCTGCTAGCGTCGCAGCAGCCAGCGTTCGTGCCACAGCGACCGACGCGGGGGCTACCGGTCGCGACCTTCTGGCTGCCAGCCCTGCGGCGGCTGGCTTCGGTGTGTCGGTGGCAGCTGCAGGCAACGTGGCTGCAGCCAGAGTCAACGCGGCGAACGGCAGCGACGCGGCGGCGGCCTCCCCCAGTGGCGCCACAGTGGCCACTGCCGCCGGTTTTGGAGGAGGATCAGCGCCATCTCCTGCTGCGACGGCGGCCGCGCAGCTGGAATTGCAGGAGAACCATCGACGCGGCGGGTCGCTGTCTTCGCTGCCGCCGCACCCGCAGCGGTGGTCGCTTCTGTTGGATGGCGTCGTCGTGGGCTCAGGGGTGTTGTTGCCCGTGCGGTCGCACATGGGTAGCATGCCCGTTTCCAAGCATCTATTCGTCGTTTGCCAGGTGGATGTGCTGGAAGAGCACACAGAGAAGGCATATGACTTGGCGGTGGCTGCCGGCGTACTTCCAGTTTCGTCTGAAGGGGATGTGGAGCTGGCTGCAGGCGCTCACGAGGTGGTGGAAGATGGCGGTCCCCCAGAGGTGCCTTTGACGCTCGGTGCTGCTGCTCTTCGTGGCTGTGATCTTTTATGGAAGGCCGCTTCTGTCGGGTATGTGTGGGTGCCTACGCTGAGAAGGGTGGGCTGCGTAGGGGGGGGCATCTCCTTTGTCATGCTTCGTCAACGGCTCGATGGACGACTGACGAGACCATTCCCTCGAGTTTGCTTCGCTCTTGGATGTTGTGTGCTGCAGCCCGCGAGTACGGCTGTGGGACAGGCCAACCAACTCCACGCAGAGAGGGCGCCTCCTCGGGACTGCGATCATCTGGAGGTGGGCGGTACCCTGTGCGCTCGGCGAGTACGCTGCTCGCGTCCAGATGGATGTACCCGTGGTCGAGATATTGGCAGTGCGCGTGGAGGAAGGCTGCTATCGGGAGCGGTACCCTTTTGCTGCGTTGCTCTACCAGTCGGTTTTGTATGAGCGGTACAAGACCGTGCACTTTGGCCGCCAGACACCGCCTTCACACATGGATGGGGTCGGAAGTAGCAGTGACGACCATGATACCATGCGTCAGTCAGTGCTGTGGGACTACCGTTACCTTTCCGAGTAGGCAGTGTCGATTGCTAGAGGTTTGATGCTTCGTTCGTTCTCCAAAATGATTAACGCCTTCACTAGATGCCCTACAGCCCCCGAAAAACCAGCTCCGACCGAGCTCTCTCATACCACGCCAGCGCGTTTTGGCTCACCTTCACGTGCTCCTTAGTCAGCCCGCGGACACGCAGACAGGAAAGGGATACAGCTCTCGATAAAGCAGCATACACCAAACCGTCCAACGTCCACGTCGTGCAAGAGAAGTCCACAGCCACTTTGCGGATAGTCATACCCTGCGCACGGGACACAGTCACAGCCCAAGAGAGCAGAACAGGCACCTGCCAACGACACCCCAGCTCCCGCTCGTCATCATCCATTACTGAGAACTTGACAAAGGGCATGTCAACTGGCTCCTGCACGCCGTCAAACTTGCAACATACGGATACCCCATCCACAAACGAGACAACCAGGCCGTGAGCTCCCGTCTTAACAGCACCAAAGGACATCGTGCAGACGACGCGGGCGCCCACCTTCACCGTGACGAGGCTGGCTGCGGCGAGGTGCAGATCTGGCACACTGCAGGTGTGCGGGCCCACTGGCAGCGTCTGCTCCGGCTGTGGAGCCTCGTCCCGGCAGGAAAACGTGCCGGTGGCGCCGTCCAGAGCTGCCAGCCGCTTTTGGTTGTAATCTTGGGCGTCGCAACCCCTGGAGCGGAGGTGCTGGTAGTCCGACCACTCCTCCACCTCATCCGTCCATGTGGAGTTCAGTAAGGCGACGTCCTCGTCAGAACAAACGCCGAGACGCAGCCGTGCGAGGATTGACAGCAAAGGGTCTCCTTCGGCTTGCCGATGCTGTCCCACCAGCTCGACAACGACACCGTGCGTGGAAAAGAACGTATCGTCCCACGCTCTCTCCATGTAAGCCCCCTTCGGCGTCGAGGTGTCCGTCACTTTGAAGGCGGGGAGCTGCAAAGGGTCACCAGCAGCTGCTCACAAAAAATGAAGCATCTCAGAAAGACACGATTCGAGTCAGGCCACTGCGGCTCGTCTGCTCCCCTACAAGTATCCTCCACCCCCCCCATTCGCCCGCACCGAGACACAGCTCGCGCCGGCTTCAAAGAAAAAGGACAGACACACCAACATACCAAAGACGACGCGTCCGCCAAACGGCCTGCATTGCATGGCTGGAGCCGCGACCCGACGAAACACATATTCCAGGCGATCGAACCACCTACCCGGAATGGTTGGGGCCTCGTCAATGACCACAAGCCGAGCGGCTGCAATAGTGCCGCGGGCCTGGGGGTTGGCCAGGATGCGGGAAAGTATGCGTTCTTTGCTTACGTCCCCAACCGACACGTGCAAAAGAGATGCTACGGTTTGGCCACCGACGAGTTGGGCGGCCGAGCCCGCCCAAGCGAGCACGACGACAGCGTCCGGCCCCCACCGCTGCCGCGCGACGCTCACAATGAGTGCCAGCAAGGTGCTCTTACCGCACCCAGCGGCTCCCACTGCGGCCACATTGCGCCCGCCGAGCACGTACCGAGCGACCTGAAGCTGCGAGGCATCGAGGGACGGGGAGGGGTCGGTCATAACGCAAAAGCACAGGACGCACGCCAACAGGGAGGGCCTGGGGAGCAAGGCACAGCTCACTCGCTCGACGTGTGCAAGAAAGACCGACAAAGTGGCTCTGCAAGGAGGGCTCAGTGGGGCTGAAAGCCGGTCTAGGCAACGTCCGTGCGACGAGGAATTTGAGGTACCGAATCGCTCACACACGGAATTCATCAGAAGCGTATCTAAATACCACCGTCATTGGACCCTCTGGACGGGTCTGACCGCTGCCCCCTTCCACAGAGGTGGATCGGCCGGTCGCCGAAATCGATGTCTGGGGGGTCACCAGGGCATCCTCCCGAGAGCACGTACAGAGCTGTTTCCTCTTGTGTGCGCGCCTGCCTCCCTGCACCCACCCTCTTCCCCATCCATCCCCTGCCCCGCTGCGGGCCAAAACTCGTTTCTCGAATGTATGGGGTAGTGGGCATCCCCGCCACCGGGCGGTGCGTCCTGCAGTGCGCCATTGGCGGTCGCAGCAAACAGCCATCCAGCGCGTATGCTTCGCGCCCGTGCGGCGGCTACCGGGCGACCAGGCGCCGCTGCAGCCACCGCCAGACCCCCTCCAACTAGCACTCCTGGCCGACATCGCATCTGTCGGACATGGATTCCCCCCTTCATTTCTCCCGCAGGCCCTGTGTATCAGTTGACGCGAGCCGCGGCAGCCCCCCAAAGGTTACTCTCACTCAGATTCCCCACTCTCACTCCGCCGCGTGCTGATTTTTCAGTAGTGGTGTCAGGTGTTCTGGTTGTGCTCTGGGCAGCTGTAGCAATCCTGGTGCTCCCGTGGTGCGGAAGAAGCGGAATGCTCTCTCACAACGATGTGGAGCGCTTGAGATGCGGAGAGTGGTGTGAGGGAATCGTTTGTGGGTTTGTCCAGTGGCACCAGCGTCTTTATCGCTCTCAGAGGGTCCTTTTCGAACTGGCAGAGACCAGAAAGGTGGCTTGAGGTGACATGTCGTACACGCCTGCATCTTTCCTTTGTGGAAGGAAGGGAACGATCACCTTTTCTGCAGGCGGTTGTGTGGCGGCGGGGGCGTCGTGGGAGCAGCGGCGTCGTGGGAGCAGCGGCGTACATGGGGGGCGTGGCTGGCTGAAAGAGTGCTTGCGGTCAGGCAGCTGTGACAGATTGGCCGCGGCAGTCATGGCCATGGGCAGTGTGCCGCGACAAAGGTGGCCGTGCATTGGAGGATAGGAGAGCGGTTCTGGTCATTGGTGCCATTGGGTGCGGTCGGGCTGCGCTGGTGGCAATGCAGCTGGTGCGGGAAGAGGCGGCCAGCGGCAGTCATGACAGTTGCTTGGCTGCCGTGTAGGTACATGGGGCAAATGGCAATGGCAGAGATAACGCTACAGTCACTCGGGGCCGGTCTCATCGGGGCCACCGTAGTGTCTTGCCGTGCTAAGATGACATAGTTGCCCTTCCTTTTACTCCTCATCGCTCTCCCCGTGACCGCAACCGCATGCACACTTCACACGAGAAAAATAGAAAGAGGAAAAATCAAAAGACTCAGGGAGGCTGGTGGTACACGAGTCCCTCGCGGCGGCACGAATATTCTGCACCAGCATGTGGTAGGAGAGGATGCTTGTGTACTCGACCGGACCGCAAGCCGCGAGTACGCGCTTGAGCGCCTTGATGGCCCGGTTACGCTGCTCGTGTGCCACCGTAATCATGTGCTTAAGGATGGTGAAGGAGGCGGGCGCAAAGAACTTGCTACACACATGATTGATGATGTGGAAAGCGTCACTGACCACCGTAGAGACCGCCAGCAGCCACGGCAGCTTACCCAAGGCCGACCGCACTGCGCCACAGCCAAAGTCGTAGACGATAAACCGAGGAAGGTACGAGAAGCGCGTGATGATGGCATCCAGCAACGCCGGGGGGCCCTCTCGCTTGTCCAACACGACGAATCCAAGAACCTTTGGGTGGCTGCAGGCACAGCAGATGATGAACGCCCCGGGCGAGGACGACTTGCGCGCGTCCTGGTAGTTTTTTGAGCACACGCCCAAGTCCGGCTTCTCCGTCCGTTGGAAGGCCGAGGCTCGGCACTGCGGCCGTCCAGGGAAGTACATCCCCGTCACGAGCGGGTCATCGCTGGCGTCGGGAAAAACAGACAGAAACTTAGCGCGCATTTCCTCCCTGCTCATACCGTCCCCGCACCAATTGGCTCCAAAGAGCGCTGCCGAGTCGGCCACAAGGGGCTGCTCCGCGTGATATGCGGTGAGGGCGTCAGCCATTTTGTCAAGGCAGCCCGCCGTGGCGACGGCCACGTCGTCGCGCAAGACCGCCAGCTGCTTCAACGCGTTCAGGAATGCCACCCCCATCCGCAGCTCCTTGAGCAGGACGACCATGTCCGACGACAGATGCACCGGAAACGCGGCGCCAACGGGCCCAACTTTGACGGCTTCGTTGAGAACTACGGGCAGGTCCGCGGCCAGAGTCGACGACCGGAGCAGGGCGGCCAGCCCCCGCAGACCCGACGCGTGCTCCAGGTTGAACGCCGAGACCACCGGATCTGACGCCACCGCCACACAAAACGCAACCAGGTCGTGCGCAACGGTTGCCCCAAGCGACCGGACCCCTGGGGCCAGTACTTCAAAGGCCGTGGTTGGTGACGGGCGGCGGCCTCCCGCGGCAGCTGCCGCCGCAGCTGCTGCAGCCGCCGGATCTTGTGCTAGTGCGCCTTCCAGCTCTGCTATGTTTGCGTTTCCAGCCGCCGCAGCCGCAGCCGCGGCATCAGCCGCAGCCGCGACCGCAGCCGCCGCCGCTGCGCCCGCCGCGGCCGCAGCCGCCGCCGCCACTGGCGGTCCCGCCACAGCCGCACTTCCAGCACCGACAGGACGCGCCGCGAGCCATGCGCTCAGCTTAACAGCCACGTCGCGCTCAACGGCGTTGTCAGGCAACGGGCGGTTGTTCGTCTCGGACGCGGCGATAAACTTGGTCATGGCGCTGTGCACCCCTTTCACCAGCTGCACGCAGGCCAAATCAAGATCCCAAATTACGGAGAGTAGGGAGTGAAGGGCATCAGCGGAGGCCTTCTGGTCGGCCGAAAAGGTGTTGAGAAAGGACTGCGGCATGACGCCGGGTAGGAGCACAGCCAGTGCAAGTGCGGCCGTCTTCCTCTGCTCGGTGGAAACCGCAATCGTGGCGCCGGGCTCGGTGAGGGCAAGCCGAATGTAGCGGCGGACCCACTCGCTGCCGATTAGACTCGCGGCGTGGATCAGGGTAGGATTGGAGTCGCACTTCTCCGAGTACGTGGCGTAGTAGTTGAAGAGGAGACGACGGAGGTAGCCGAGCCAGATCCCATCGGCAGTGACGACGTCAATCTCGTCGCCGTCGCAGCAGGTATCGCAAAAAAACGGCCAGAACGGGGCGTCCTTGCCCATCAATCGTAGGACGACCGAAAGGAGGCGAGACACTGTGCGGCGGCCACGTCCAGGGGTCGCCGACGACCACACGCCGGCTCGACGCCGCTCCAGAGCCGACGTCCACCACGTGCGGAACGTTTGAGAAAACGGGTTGCCCTCTACCGCCACCTGCGACGCAAAGTGCCGCACTAGCGTCACCGACGCAGCCGTGCACGGGGAAAGGATGACCAGCCCCTCCTTGCGCCCCTCCGCACACACCCACTTACCGCACTCCTTGTTACTGCAGGTGTATGCGTCTAGCTCCATCTCCCCGACACAAATCTCTGACAGTACCGTGCCCTTGGACGGGTCGGCGGCCGCGCTGCCACGGGGCGTGGCGCACGTGGGGCACTTCTCAGGCGCAGGAACAAAGTACGTTTTGCCGTCGCGTGCTGCGTAGAGCAGGTCCATGTCCACCTTCACGCTCTGGTCGCAGTTGAACGCCGACAATTCGAGGTGGGAGATGGCCTTGACGATCGTCGGGGTGGCGCTGTCGAGCACGGTAGCGGAGCCCGCTGTGTCACCTTGGCGAAGGTGCCTCGTGTGCAGCACATGCACGCAGCTCTTCTTGCGACTTGTGTCGCAGTAGCAGCACGAGGTGGTCTTTCGCGCGCACTTGACTGGTGCGGGCACCCTCCTGCGGCCCTCTCCCGCGACGACGACCGCAATAGGGAGACCACCGGTGTGGAAAACTTCTACCTCAGCATCCTCCGCAACGTCATTGACCTGGGATGGTGCCCGAGTGTTTCCAGACCTGGTGGAGACACGCCCACCGCGACCACGGGCCGCTCGAGAAGCACGGCGAGCGCCGGAAGCGCCCACCGTCCCCCCCGTCCGTGTCGTGTTGACGACAGCCGCGTCAGCTGGTACATCGGCTCCCGCCACACGTGACACGAAGCGCCGGGTCTTCTGTCCGTCCTGGTCACCGAGCAGGACACCGACACTTGCCAGAGCGTCGCCAAAGAGCTTTGCGTGGTAGCACCCATCGTCGCCCACTGTCGGTACTTCCACGTCGAGGGTGGCCTCCTTTGCTGTGCTGCCGCAGCACGTGCACTGAATGTCCCCGCGGGGCGCCACCCAGCACGTCATTAGCTCCTGCTCCTTGTACAGGTGCTGGTCGGTGTCAGAAATCCGCGCCATGGCGCCAAAAACTGACTCCAATGGCCAAACGTGACCGCGGTAGGGCGTCGTGAGGGTGCGCTCAAGGAAGGAGCGGAGAGCCGCTGCGCCGCCGCGGTCGTCGTCGGCTACGCCAAATTCCTCTAGCCACTTCTCAACACCGATCTTTGTGATCGTCGTCGCAATCGCCAGCAGGTACCCCTGCAGCAGATTGGCGCGCGTATTGCGGCCAGTACCGACCGTCCTGCCACCGAAAGCGTGCCGCGTCCCCGGGCGCGGTTGGCTGAGGTCCGGAAAGCGGTACCCGCTCCCGTCGGCGTCCCCATCCACCGTCATCTCATCGCTGCCATTGCCTTCCCCCATTTCCATCACCTCTCGAGTTGCGTCGGCTCGCACCTCGTGCCCATCGACGCTTGTAAGGGAAAGCACGGCGTGGTGCATGACGGGGTCGGACGAGGTCGCGACAAAGCAACGCCAATCCTCCTCGGTTCGATGGGTGTGACCAACGCCGTGCAGAGCAGCGTCAGCAGAGACCGTCAATGGCACGCGCAGCACGGATGCCGCCTGCGTACTGCGCTCCTCTAAAGAGCACGTGTACATCTGGTGTTGGTTGCGGATCCGGGGCGACTTGGAGCCGCGGCGCGGGGGGCTGGAAGCGAGCATCCATCTGCACCGGCAACGGAGAGGGCGGCGCGCAGTTGGCTCATTGACAGAGTTGAGTTCTTGACGGCTGATGCCAGGCAGGGGGGGAGGTGGCAGCGCTTTCGCCTCCGAGGCGACGCCGTTACGCACGAGGTCGCCCAGCGCGCGCAGGAACAGAACCATGGCGCCAGGTTGCCCCTGCGCGACAAGAAAACAGCATACAAAAAAAAAGAGGAACGGAGAGATGCCGTGAAGGTGGAGTGTGGGGGGCGCACAGTGGATGCCAACCAGATAGCGGTGGATAAATGCAAGTGGTGTCCCATGGCAGAGCATCGCGGTAGACCGTGCGGATGTGGGTCGTGCAGCGGAGGAGGTGGCGGAGGGGGGGGGTGACGGGTAGGCGTGGGGGTCATGCAGGAGAGGGCCGTCCCTGGTCACAGATAACGGTGCGATGCGGCAATCATGGCACCTGTGGTTAGTGGTCGGAGGGTGACAGAGGTGGCCATGACCTTTGTCACACTGCCTGCGAATGGCTGTATCCAAGCTGTCCCCCTCACGATGCCATCAAACGAACGGCGAAAGACCAGCAAAACGTACCGATAGGCACCCAGGCGAGCCGTCGGGCAGCAGCCAAAATTGAGGAAGCTCCAGGCGACCGCCAGCAGGAGCAGCACGGGGCACGGGCGGCGGCGGTGGTGTCAAGCTGCGGCGCAGCGGTGCGGTGCCGCCACCTGCGCGGCAGGTAGGCAGCCGGGTCCAAGGTCTGGGTGAGGAGGTATCAGAGGCGCGCCACGAAGGCCGTCACTGCACAGCAACTAATGATGCGGTGATAGACCCCACCAGAACGGGAAGGGGGGCGCAGCACCGGGCGCCGAGATGGCGAGGCGGCCGGCCCGCGGCGGCTCCCCGGGGAGGGCGGCCAGTGGCGGTGCCCCGGGGCAGGCGGCTACCAGCAGTCAGGACGGGGGGGGACGACTGCAGAGGATCGACCCAGCCGGTGGTTCGGGCCCGAAGAGGTGGGGGGGGGCGGGGGGCAGCATTGGTCGACGGCCGTCCGTACGAGGGGGCCGCACTGGCGGGCAGCGCCGTACGACCACGCGTCACCGGGGCCAGGTACGGCCGTGGCAATCGCCACGGGGATCGTGCGACCCCGCCGCCGGCGAGGGTCATGCCGTCCGTGATGGCGCGCATATGGTTCTATAGGATAGGATAGGGTAGCAGACCTGTGGGGGCTGATGGCGTCCCAACTGGGCCAGGGGGGGCTGGCGTGCTGCTCCCCTCGTGGGAGAGACCAGGCGTCCGGTCCGATGTGCGTGGACCAATCAGATCTATCCGTCAAGGCTAGCCTTGACGCGTCAAGCCTACGATTTCCCCTCTTGACTGTATGGGCAGGGTTGCCTCTCGGCGCCGCGGTCAAACTTCTGTTGCGCGTCCGACAGTGAGCAGCACGACGAGGTCACGCGCAGCGGTCGCCCATTGGGCTCATTGACTCGAGCCTCGCCTGGAGGCGTCGCCCCCGCCAGTCGCTGGAGGAAAGGTCGGTGCGTAGAGCGATCGTGCGTCACTGTGCCAGCAGGGCCCGCCCCAGCGCCGGCGTAGCAGTGCTGTGTCAAATGTTGACCACCGCCGGAAAAGTTAACCAGACTCGAGACCTCCCCACGGGGTCGTACGCGCCGATTCCGTGACCTGGATAAAGGCATAGCAGGAATACTCTACGTACCAGTGCCCAGAAGACGGCCTACAGAAGGTCCAAGAGTTCCTTTTTCTCCAGATGCATGCATGTAGGTCTTGTTGATTTTCTGACGAAGAATGGGATACCGGGCACAAACAGCCTTCTCGTGCTGTTTTTTATTCTCTTTTTCCTGTATTTCTTGGTCATGCCAGGAGGCGCCTCAGAAGGCCCTGCAGGCCTCCCCACCCTCCAGAGCGTGAGAAACGCACTGCAATGCGTCAAATTGATTGGCGTGTGGTGCGCCACGTCAAAAAACCGACAGCATGATTGGCTGAGAGGGAAGGTCAACTTTAAAGACGCATCCCATTACATCAGCTCTTCTTCTTCTGCTCATAAATCACTATTATTGCTGACCTCCAAAAAATGGCGGTTGCAGAGTGGTTGCAATCATTCAACAGCGTACGTGGACCAATGGAAAGGCTAGAAATCATGTGAGTTCCTTACACAGTCCCCTCATGCAGCTCTG
>Ga0114957_1004379_pt1 | contig 12222 bp, 10 predicted proteins | sample BantaG_FD_87175 | JGI IMG/M metagenome (GOLD analysis project Ga0114957, IMG submission 87175) | Marine algal microbial communities from Bantry Bay, Ireland - BantryBay_4 metaG | ecosystem: Host-associated > Algae > Red algae > Unclassified | place: Bantry Bay, Ireland | collected 2014-11-21 | reverse complement strand
GATTAGTTCGGCATAATGCCCTGCCAAGTCGGGACGACCATAGCCATACCAAGTAGAAGAAATCTGTTTCCAGACGGATATTTTCATAGAATCCGCTTCAGTTTGGTTCAGCATTTGGTGCATACTGCCCAATAATGCGAGTTGATCGGACTCCAGGTTTTCTCTAGCAACAGCGAGCAGTGCAGCGATATCTGTTTGCACTGCATTTTGCCGTCGAGTGGCATCAATTTCCGCTCGTTCGCGGGGTTTGGTATCGAAGCCAAAGTATAATAGTGTAAATAAAACAACGCTGGCAGCAATCACAATCGTCTGAAGTCGAGTCATAGTTGATTGGTTTTACGCCTCTTTTTCACTATTATCGTCAGGAAGGTTACTTACCTTATCTTTTACCTGCTTCATAAATACTTCTGCTGGCTTAAAGGCTGGAATATACCGTTCTGGGATATTAATAGAAATATTCTTTTTGATGTGCCGGCCAACTTTCGCTTTCCGTTTTTTCACGATAAAGCTTCCAAACCCTCTGATATACACGTTTTCGCCTTCCGATAGGGAAGATTTGACCTCTTTAAAGAAGGTTTCCAGTGATACTAATACATCTACTTTGGCGACGCCAGTCTTTTCCGCAATAGCTGTAACTAAATCCGCTTTCCTCATTATTATTCTATTGGTTTAGAATTAGTTATAAATAATTTTAATCTGCTAAATAGCCTCACAAACTTCGCACTTTTCTTGGTGAATTGAAAGGATTTTTGAAAAATTATTGAATTATTAAGAATATAATGAATATAAAAGGCTATAAATGTCAATCCTTTAGTACTTTTACGTCATATTCTCTTGGGGAAGTGAAAAAAAACACCGAACCTTGCACGCGCTCATCTTTAAACAAATATATCATCTATGCTCTTATCCATGACTGGCTACGGACGTGCCACTACCCGCTTTGAGGACAAAACCATAACGGTTGAAATTCGCTCGTTGAATAGCAAGTTCACAGACCTTCGCATTAAGATTCCTCAAAATTATAAGGAAAAAGAGCAGTCGCTTCGCAAATATGTCACTGAAGCAACTCAGCGCGGCAAGATTGACCTGGCAATTGATATAAAATCTGCTAGCGGTGATAGCGAATATGGGTTAAATAATGCCCTGTTTAAAAAATATCACCGAGAACTCTCTCAAATTATGGGAGAACTTGAAATGCCCACCGGAGACCTGGTACAAGCAATCCTTCGCCTACCCAATGTAGTATCCAACACTAGTGAGGATATTAATGAAGATGAATGGACAGCACTGGAAAATACTGTCCAGGAAGCTGTCAAAAAATTTAATGGTTTCCGACTAGATGAAGGTACGGCAATGGAAACAGATTGCCGTAAACGGGTACTCAACATCAGCAATGACCTCGAAACACTCGATCCTTTTGAGAAAAAACGGGTTGAAGTGATCCGTAACCGAATGCTCAAAAACATGGAAGAGTATGTCGGCAAAGACAATATCGACGCCAATCGCTATGAACAAGAAATTCTTTACTACCTAGAAAAAATTGATGTAACTGAAGAAAAGGTTCGTCTTGCCCAGCATTGTAAGTACTTTATCGAAGAACTCGACAAAAGCCTTCCCCAAAAAGGTCGCAAACTCAGCTTTATTTCCCAAGAAATGGGCCGCGAAATCAATACACTCGGTTCTAAAGCCAACTCTTCAGACATTCAGCGGATCGTTGTCCGTATGAAGGATGAATTGGAGAAAATCAAAGAATTGGTGGCCAATAGTGTATAACAACCCTGTATAATTTCCCAAAATTTTAACACCAAACTAGCTAGCCTTACGGGCTTTTTATTAGCTTAAATAAACGTTAATCCTGTCTATTTACACCAAAATGGCACGTAATATGTGCATTTTTGTAATAAGAAACGAAAACCTCTTTCGTCTCTGTTAGCTTTATTTAATCTACTATTACTATGTCTCTAAAATTTGATACCATGAAAATATTACCACTACTTCTTTCCCTCTTCTTTTCGTTTTCTTTGGCAGCAAATTCATTTTCTGTAGACTCTTTAGATATTGACCAATATATAGCAGCCAATAAACTGGATGCAAAGGCAGGACCAGATGGTCTTTATTATGCTTTCTCTGAAAAGGGAAAAGGGGCAAAGCCAAAACCTGGAGATTATATCAAATTGAGTTATGTAGGAAAAATGCTGGACGGGACGGTTTTTGATCAATCGGAAAAAGACAATCCGTTTGTCTTTCGGGTAGGATATCGGATTGTGATTCAGGGATGGGACAAGGGTGTGCAGTTGCTACCGGTAGGAAGTAAAGCGACCTTGCTGGTTCCCGCATCAATGGCTTATGGACAAAAAGGACTTGGAAAAATTCCACCTAATACACCATTATTATTCGAAATGGAAATCATGGACATTCTTAGTCCTGATGCATACGACCAATATATGATGGCTGTAGAAAAGCGGGAACGAGAAGCCTACAAGCGCCACGTAGCCGAACAATTTGTCAGTGACAAACGATTGCTGAATGACTACGCGGCTGATAACAAGTTGCGCGTCAAGAGAACGGCTTCTGGCTTGAGTTATATTATCAAAAAGAAAGGTAAAGGTGATCTGCTCAAAACTGGTGATAAGATAAAAGTACATTATGAAGGTTTCCTTTTAGATGGTACTAAATTCGACTCTTCTTATGACCGAAAGGAAGCATTTGAGTTCACTCTGGGAACGGGCAAGGTCATTGAAGGCTGGGACGAAGGACTTCAGTTTTTTCGCCGAGGTGGTCAGGGATGGCTACTCATTCCTAGCAAACTCGCCTATGGCCGCCTTGCTATCCGCGAAGAAGGGATTAATATTCCGGGCGACTCCGCGCTGGTTTTTAAAATAAAAGTAGAGTAGATACAAAATACGTTTTCAATTTACACTTGTTGGTTTTTCAAAAATTTCTATCTTTATGCAGTATACTATTTGAAAACCAAATCCTCACTTATGTCTATTTTCCTCGCAGAGCTACTCGGTACCACTATTTTAATGCTACTCGGAAATGGCGTAGTCGCCAATGTCGTACTCGACCAAACTAAAGGTAAGGATAGTGGATGGATCGTTATCACTTTAGGCTGGGCCATTGCGGTATTCATCCCCGTTTTTATCGTAGCACCTTTTAGTGGTGCACATATCAACCCTGCCGTTACAGTAGGCCTGTTTATGTCGGGCAAATTAGAGGCAGGATTAATACCTACTTATTTTGCCGGACAATTTCTCGGAGCTGCGCTGGGCGCATTATTGGTATGGATCATGTACCGCCCTCACTTTGACCTGACCAAAGATCCCGGATTAATTCGCGCAGCCTTTTGTACAGACCCTGCCGTCCGAAATCCTCTAAACAATTTAATCTCAGAAATAATAGGCACTTTTGTTTTAGTTTTTAGTGTATTATACATTACCGGAGCAACCTTCAATGGAGCATCTGCTTCACTCGGATCGCTTGATGCCTTGCCAGTGGCTTTAATTGTATTAGGCATTGGATTGTCTTTAGGAGGAACCACAGGCTATGCGATTAATCCAGCTAGGGATTTGGGGCCTCGGATTATTCACGCGATCCTTCCCATCAGTAATAAAGGGGATAGCGATTGGAACTACGCGTGGATTCCAGTAGTAGGGCCATTTATAGGAGCAGTGATGGCCGCAGGATTATTTTTGGCTGCTTCAGGTACGTTGGAAAAAGTCTCAGGATAAGAAAAAAATAATCGGCCTCTACTGTCGTAAGTACGATAATAGAGACCGATGAACTAATCAACTGGATTAGATAATTTTGACATTTACTTTAAAAAAGTAATACTGGTATTAATAAAATTCGTCAGATCTGCGCCTTTCAACATTCCCTGATTCAATAATGCCAGATTATATAGGTGCTTTACAAAAGCGGTTTTCTTTTCCGCTTTCTTCATGCTCACCAATTTATTGGCCACTAAATCGTGGTTAGAATTGACAATTACGTTAAACTGTTCCGGGAAAGCACCCGTGTCCATACCCTGCATCTTTTGCATCTCCATCATCCGTCGCATAAATTCAGGACGCGTAATGATAACTGGCAAGTCTTCAGGGGACATGGCTTTGACATCCACATTCCCACCTTTGTCTCCGATTTCAGTTGTAAACAACGTCTTGATCTTTTCCTGTTCTTTCTCGCTCAACACAGATTCTTTTACCTCATCTGTTTGCACCAGGTTATCTACTACATCAGAGTCTACGCGTACAAAGGTTACGTCTCCTAGTTTCTGCTCTAGCTGCTGCATAAAATGATTATCAATCACGGTATCAAACTTTAATACCTCATATCCTCGATTTTTTGCTGACTCAATAAAGCTGTGATGCTCTGTTGGATTGTTGGTATAGATCATAATGATTTTACCATGCTTATCCGTCTGGGTCGCCTTGATTTTTTCTTTGTACTCTTCGATGGTAAAGCACTCTTCATTTACGGTTTCCAGCAAAACAAACTTTTGCGCTTTGTCATAAAATTTCTCTTCGGAGATCATTCCATATTTTACGAATACGCCCAAGTCTGGCCACTTCGCTTGAAAATCTTCCCGATCTTTCTTAAATAAGTTGGCCAATTTTTCGGCTACTTTTTTAGTGATGTATCCGGTGATCTTTTTTACATTAGAATCACTTTGCAGGTAACTACGGGATACATTCAATGGAATATCAGGAGAATCAATCACACCATGTAGCAGAGTCAAAAATTCAGGAACGATTTCTTTTACATCATCCGTTACGAATACTTGATTAGAGTATAGCTGAATTTTATTTTTAGATACCTCAAAATTATTGTTCAATTTTGGGAAATACAGAATTCCAGTCAGGTTGAATGGGAAATCTATATTAAGGTGTATCCAAAATAATGGTGGACGACTGTGCGGATATAGTTCGTTATAAAAAGATCTATAGTCCTCGTCCTTGAGGCTTCGGGGACTTTTTTTCCAGGCTGGTTTTGGATTGTTAACAATATTATCAACCTCTGTTTTAATTTCCTTTTGATCTTCCCCTTCTCCTTCATAGGTTGTTTCTGTTTTGGTACCAAACTTAATTTCTATTGGTAAAAACTTACAGTACTTGTTCAATAGGGTTTGAATTCGGGCTTCTTCCAGAAATTCTGTCGCATCATCACTTATATGTAGCACTACATCTGTACCACGCGGTTTTTTATCTGCTTTTTCGATCTGATATTCAGGATCACCTTCACAAGTCCATTTTACAGGGCTACTCTTTTTATAAGACTTGGTAAATACCTCTACCTTATCTGCTACCATAAACGCAGAATAAAATCCAAGGCCGAAGTGTCCGATAATACTTGCTTCGTCTTTATATTTTTTGATAAAATCCTCTGCACTAGAAAATGCGACCTGATTCAAGTATTTTTCTACCTCTCCTTCTGTCATACCGATACCTTTATCACGAACAGTGATGGTCTTGCTGGGCTTATCCAGAATGATTTCGATAGTTGTATCTGCTACTTCTCCTTTTACCTCATCACGAGCGGCGAGTGTTTTTAGTTTGGAAGTAGCATCCACTGCGTTGGCGATAAGCTCACGCAGAAAAATTTCCTGATCGGAGTAAAGAAACTTTTTGATGATGGGAAATATATTTTCCGTTTCGACGGAAATCTTACCTTTTTGCATTGTAAATAATTTTTGTTAAAAAATTGAAGATTCGAGTATCTAAGTTGCTTCAAAGGATATGCCACCACCCTATTTGTGCCAATCTGACACCGTTTACGCCTAAAATCAGTGAATCATCGGTAATATAGACAGATCGTGACAAGGTAAACCGCAACCTTGTCACTTATTTTTTTGAGAAAAAAACAAATTTTTCAGTGAGTTGGCACTCCTTTTGCAAATACCATAACTGTACTTAGATACCTAATTATTTTAAATAACACACCATGAATAACTTTGAAACTTTTAATCAGAAGATCGACGATTTAATTACTCGTTTTTTTTACAAAGAAGAGCAATTGTATTTTCGGATCATGGTAAAAATTAATGGTGGTACGTTACTTCCATTTAATGATTATGCTGATTACAATGAGTATAAGAAAGCTTATGCTGAATTAGTTGAAAAGAAGCGTTCTAATGATAGTCTAAAAGTGACTACTAATAAAGGCGCAACAACTTACATGGATTTTGCCTAATGGCACGGTTATTGAAACTATAACATTGGAACTAAGCTACTAAAAAGAAAACACTTTATGCCATTCTTGCTTAACTTTTCCAACAACAATTAAATTCTATTTTCGACTAAAGAGTCGAATCAAAATAGCTAAGAATTAGGGTCACTTGTGATCTTAAAAGGTGAGTGGGACCACTTTATTGGGGGGTAAAACTGGTCCCATCGCTCACTTTTTTAAAAAAAATTCTTAACAAGATATTGAAGATAAGATTCTTTGTGAATATGCCTCCCTCCGATTATCCCCTCACGTACAATGTGATGATTAGTATGGTAATGATATAGGAAATAACACAAAGATCTTTAGTGCCGGCAACGGTGCTATTGGGTGAGTGGGACCACTTTATTGGGGGGTAAAATTGGTCCTAACTCACCTTAATTTTTAAAACCCGTCTCGGCTTTCTGCCGAGACGGGTTTTTACATTTCACCCCCTTACAATTTAAATTATGGACGATCTACCCGAATCCGATTATCCCGATTCGCCAATTCCCAAACGGTATAAAAAACCAGTCTACCAATCGTCTCCATTTTTTCAAAATTAATTTTTTCTACCGTGTCGCTTGGTCGGTGATAATCCTTGTGCGTTCCATTAAAATAAAAAATAGCAGGAATTCCTTTTTCTGCAAAATTATAATGGTCTGAACGGTAATAATAACGATTGGGATCATCTTCTGCGTTGTAGGTATAGTCGAGGGTGAGATTTGTGTATTGCTTATTCATCCGCTCGTTGATCTCGTGCAGTTCAGAGCTGAGTCGATCAGAACCAATCACATAGATGTAATTGGGATTTTCTTTATACTTTTCATCTACTCGACCTACCATATCCACATTAACATCTGCGATCGTATTTTCTAGTGGGAAGATAGGACGTTCTGCATAATACTTAGAACCCAGTAATCCTTTTTCTTCTCCTGTCATTAATAAGATCAGTACGCTACGGCGGGGGCCTGTTCCATTTTTCTTGGCCATTGCAAATGCTTCTGCGACTTCTAGTACAGTAGTTGTTCCAGAACCATTATCATCTGCACCATTGTAGATGACAGGGCCTTGTTTACCCAGGTGATCGTAATGCGCAGATACTACGACTATTTCTTCTTTCAATTTTTCATCTGTTCCTTCTATAAAGCCCAGTACATTTCTGCCGATCAATTTTCGTTCGTCTTTGCCCAATTTCATGGTCATTTTCACTGGCAGGCTGACATTGCGTGCCTTACCTCTTCGTTGAATTTTTTTACGGGCCTTGATTACTTTTTTATATTTCCCTCCCATGATCTCACGCGCTATGTCGGTAGAGATGAAGGCACTGTTGGCAAAGTGATCTTTTGGGTTATCTACTTGTCCTAATGTAATTTGAGAACCGATGATAAACTTCAAAGACTCCGTCAACATTTTTTTTATTTCATGGTCAATGATTAATACTGCCTTTGCTCCTTTCTCGTGAGCCGTTCGCAATTTCTTGGACCAATCTGTAGACCATTCCGACATTTCTGTTGTATTAGTCAATCGGGATTTACCATTTTTTTTGAGCGGTTCATTATTATAAATCAATAATACTTTACCTCTTACATCTACCCCGCGATAATCACTATATTTCTCATCATCAATGCCATAACCGAGAAAGAGGATTTCATCTGTACTGAATTCCGGCATATCCGCATTTCGGGTAGGAAAGCTGATAAAGTCTTTTTTATGATTAAACGTTTTTCCGTTTATTTCCATCCCCAATTCTCGCCAGGAGCTCCAGGTAAAAGTGACGTTTTGATAATAAGAATTTTCATTCCCAACCGCTGGCAATCCTAATTTTTTAAAATGATCCGCAATATAAGCGGCGGCCATATCATTACCTTTAGTACCCGTCTCTCTTCCTTCCATTTCATCGGACGCAATCACGGTAAGATGACGAAGCATATCACTGGCCGTAATGGTTTCCGCTAATGTGGTTATATCCACCGCTTTCTTTTTCGCAGGTTTCATAGTAATGACCTGATCCTGCGCCAGCAAAAAGTTTGAGAATAAAAAGGAGAGTACTAGTATAGAAAATCGCATAGTAGTAGTTTTTGTCAGGTTCACAATAATGATTAGATGAAGCCAGTGTGTTTCTTAGACGGGAATTTTGTTTACTCTGCGCTCGTGTCTTCCTCCTTCAAAATCAGTGCTTAGGAAAGTCTTGACCATACGTATGGCTAATTGGGGCGTGACAAAACGAGCGGGAATAGAAAGAACATTTGCGTTATTATGCTGTCGAGCCAGTGCGGCCAGTTCTTCAGTCCAGCAGAGGGCAGCACGAATACCTTTGTGCTTGTTAGCCGCGATTGCGATCCCGTTGCCACTTCCACAAAGGGTGATGCCAAAAGGTGCTTTTCCTGCTTCGATCCACTTTGCCAACGGATGTGCGTAGTCAGGATAATCCACCGACTCGGCAGAATCGGTTCCCATATTTTTTACCTCATAGCCCATCTCTTCCAATATGGCGATGATTCGCTTTTTATAGTCAAATCCGGCATGGTCTCCGCCGATGACAATTGATTTTTTTGTCTCCATTAATTGGGCATTTGCTTTACATCATAACGACTAAATAACTGATTAAGTTTATCAATCATTGGCTGATCTTGTTTGCTAGCAGCTAATCTTTTCAACTCCTCCATGATACTTCGGTACGTTCCAAAGTCCTCCGTAAATCCTTTCTTTAAGGTTTCTGGATCAATATGATAAAGGTAATATTCCATCCGTTGGGCGGTCTCTTCCGCTAGTGTTTCGATATATGGTTTTGCCCGATCATATCCTCCTGCCTGAATCATATTTTGGATTAAGAACATGGTATAGCGATCAAATGTAAAATTCATGTGCGGGAATTTCTTAAAATACTGATCCAGCAGCTCCACTGCTTGAGTTCCCTTCCCCTCTTTGATCATGGCTTCACTTGCCCGCATCACACCTACCTGCATGGTCTGCACACTAGGGCCATAGCTACGATCTACAAAAAGCTCCATTTTATCAAAATTACCAAAGCGGAAATCTTCCGTAAAATTTTTGAAGAATGCATCCGTATTTACCCGTCCATTACCTACCATTCCATATCGAGGATCGCCTTTTGTTTTAATCGGTACGACACGAAGTGACAAGCCTTCCAATTGTAAATAATCATTCATTCCTAATAGCGATGAAGGTCGGCAAGTAACCGCAAAATAGATCGGTCGTTTAAAGGCATTAGCGGCCAAGATGTCCAGTAATGCTAGTTCTCCTTTTTGAATATAATTGCTACGCGGGAAAGTAAAGTCCACCCGATCCACTATTTTACTAGCGTCTTCCCGCTTTACAGTTCCATTGGCGATAACTTCTTGTTTGTTGACAGGAATAAAAAATTTACGGGTTGGCACATAGCTATCCAATTTCCTCCCTTGTACATTACGAGGATTATCAGCGCCCATAAATTGAACTGCACGTGTAAGTGGTGTTTCCGGATTGTCTTGTGATAAGAAAAACAATTGCTGTCGTTTTTTACCCCGGTATGCATCGCGGGGAACCAACATATCAATAGCAGGCGAGTCATTTACTTTTCTTCTTAACTGGTCGATATACCAATCCACTGCAATCAAACTTAAGTTGACCACTCGAACATCTGTACGAATCTCTTCTACTTCCTGTGCATACCAAAGCGGATAGGTATCATTGTCACCATAGGTAAAAATGATTGCGTTGGGTGCGCAGGACTCAAGGAAATTGCTCGCATAATCTCGGCTAGCCGTATGGTGTCGACGAGAATGATCATCAAAGTTTTGGAAGCCCATCAATAAAGGAGCAATCATCATTAATCCACCAGCGATACCCGCCGCTACTTTGCCATCCACTTTATTTCGTAAGAAAGAAAACAGCGCTAACACGCTCATCCCTATCCAGATGGCATAGGTAAAGAAAGAACCCACCAACACATAATCTCTTTCTCGCGGTTCATTTGGAGGTTGATTGGAGTAGACGATGATACCGAGTCCAGTAATAACAAACAGGGTAAGCAGTGCTAAAAAATCTTTGTTACGTCGGGAAGAATGGTAGAACATACCAATCAATCCAAACAGGAATGGAAGCATAAAATAAGCGTTTCTTCCCTGTTCATTTCTCATTGAGTCCGGCATTCCTTCTGTAGTCGGTAATCCCAGTAAACCAGTATCAATGAAGTTAATTCCGGTGATCCAATTACCACTTTTTTTATCCCAATCGTAGAATCCTTGTTCTCCATTTTGTCGACCAGAAAAATTCCACATAAAGTATCGCCAATACATCCATCGGACCTGATATCGGAAGAAGAATGCTATATTATCTCCCATTGTGGGAGCGGATTTCTTACCGCTCATCCATTGTTTATACAATGCTTTTCGGGCTTCATCCTGATGTCCCATCCGAGGGAACAACATTTCGTCACCGCTATCATATTCGTAGGCCGCTTTGATGTCCACATTCTCGTATTTTCCATTGACCAAACCAAGTCGATCTTCCGTATTTACCTTTGTAATAGGTGCATCAAAGTGAGGACCTTTGAGAAGAGGACGTTCTCCATATTGTTCTCGATTTAGGTAGGGCAACAATCGCATTGCATCGCTCGGATTATTCATATTGATCGGAGTATTCGCATTGGCACGAATAACGACAATACCGATGGTAGAGAAAGCCATAACAACGAGGGCGAAGGCGACAATCAATTGCTGTAATAATCCACTTCGTTTTTTATGAGCCAATCTTAAACCAAAGAATATGGCTCCACCCAAAATAAGCAGTAGCGGGATCAATCCAGTATGTACTGGCATACCTAATCCATTGACCATCATATAGTCCAGCCAACTCCATAATTTGGGGATTCCCGTAATGATAATACTTTGGATAATCGCCACAAAAACAATCCCGATAGCAGCAGCAGCTCCCATACCGAGCAGGTTGTGGTTTTCATATTTTTTAAAATAATAAAATAAAGCTAAGGCAGGGAAAGTCAATAAACTCAGCAAGTGAACTCCCATGGACAATCCGGCGGCATATACTGAGAAAATCAACCAGCGGTCATGTTGTGCATCGTTGGGTAAACTGTACCATTTTAGCGCTGACCATAAGGTAAGTGCAGTAAAAAAAGTAGACATCGCATACACCTCCCCTTCTACTGCTGAAAACCAGATAGAGGTGGAGAAGGCAGTCGTCAATCCGGCGACTATTCCAGCCAGCATCAAGGCAATCGTTTCGCCTTGTGTAGGGGCTACATTACGTCCAAGCATCGCCAGTCTTCCTAAAATTGTCGTGACCCAACAGACAAAAGTAGCGGCAAAGGCACTACAGATACCTGACAGCATGTTAACAGAGAAGGAAATATCTTCTGGGTTGTTGGAAAAGATTTCTGCAACGAAGGTAAACATCCGGCCAATGAGCAAAAAGATAGGTGCGCCCGGTGGGTGAACTACTTGTAATTTGTAAGCTCCAGTGATAAATTCACCACAATCCCATAGACTCCCTACTCGCTCGGCAGAAAAATAATATACAACGAGGGCGATGGTAAAAACTACCCATCCGGTGATATTATTTGTTTTGTTGTAATTCATTGATTGCATATTAGTGAGGTCATTGACTAAAATAAGGTGACAAAGATAATATAAAATACCCATTCAGTGCAGTAAAGTACTCTTGTATAGTCCCTTATATATTCCAGTTACACCGGAAATTTCTATTGGTTCGGATAAATTGCTGTCAAAAGTTTATTTTTGTGTAAAACCCATCTTATGAAGTTAGTATTTTGGATCGTTGTGATTTTTTTAGGATACCGTTTTTGGTACTTGCCTAAGCAGTTGAAAGCGGGTAAGAAGGCTGAGCAGGAATTGGAGGCCGAACAGGAACGGAATAATCAGGACTATACGGACTATGAGGAGGTAGATTAGGGGTTTTGTTCTTATTTCTTTAGAAGAATAAAAAAATCCCGAATTTTAGTAGGTACTAAAATTCGGGATGGGGTTGGGGTTGTGTTTT
>Ga0114957_1004378_pt1 | contig 12222 bp, 8 predicted proteins | sample BantaG_FD_87175 | JGI IMG/M metagenome (GOLD analysis project Ga0114957, IMG submission 87175) | Marine algal microbial communities from Bantry Bay, Ireland - BantryBay_4 metaG | ecosystem: Host-associated > Algae > Red algae > Unclassified | place: Bantry Bay, Ireland | collected 2014-11-21 | reverse complement strand
CTCTTTTTCCATCACGCTTCGTTACTAAAATGGTTATTATGCGGTGCATAACGCCCATTTCAGCGCCTTGATTGATGAAAAAATAGTTCGCCTTTTATCTCAATCTATTTAATCGCCATTCCTTATCCTTTATAATTTAAGTAAATTTAACTCAAAATTACCTTGACATTTAATATTCAATGATGATATCAAAAGATGCGCTAAAAAAAATGCTTTTAGAAATGGAGGCATATAGGGTTGAAAAAACAATCTCCAAAAATGATGCTAATAAATTTGGAGAGGCAATATGCTCTTTTAGTAATGACATGGCTGCTAAAGGATTCCCTGGTTATCTTATAGTTGGAGCCAATGATGATGGATCTATTGAAGGTATCAATATTGATGAACAAATAATTCAAACTTTATTAGATTTTAGAACGGATGGTAGAATTGTTCCGCCGCCTACTATGATTGTTGAAAAATTCAGCTTTGAGGAAGGAGATGTCGCTGTTGTTGAGGTTCAGCCTTCTCGAGTTCCTCCTGTAAGATTCAAAGGAAAGGTTTGCGTGAGAATTGGACCTAGAAAGGGTATTGCTAATGAAGCTGAAGAAAGAATCTTAAGTGAAAAAAGATCCACTTTTGCTAGATCATTTGATACACAACCCTGTTTTGAAAGCACTATAGAAGATCTGAACACAGATATTTTCAAATTAATCTATCTTCCTACAGCAGTAGACGAAGCGACGTTAAAAGCAAACGGGAGGAAAATAAAAGAGCAATTAGCTTCACTTAAATTTTTTGATTTAAAATCAGATTGTCCTACTAATGCTGGCATTTTGATGTTTGGCAATAATCCTAGATTTTATCTTCCCGGTGCAAAAGTACAATATGTGAAATTTGATGGAAAGGATGAAATTAGTGATTTTTCTTACGAACATGCTTTTGACGGTGATCTAACGACACAAATGAGCGTAATAAATGATTTTATTAAAGCTCAAATCATCAAAAAAGTTCAGCATAATTTGGGTGAAAAATATAGCTACTCCTATCCTGCTCCTGCTATCCAAGAACTTTTATACAATGCAATAATTCATAAGGATTATCAGTCAAATGCCCCAATCAAATTTTATGAATATAGTAATAGAATTGAGATAACCAATCCAGGCGGTCTATATGGAAATGTGAGACCAGATAATTTTCCAAATACTAATGATTATCGCAACCCAACATTGGCTGAGGCTGCAAAAAATCTAGGATTTATTAATAGCTTTAATGTAGGGGTAAAGAGAGCAATAGCAGCATTAAAAGCAAACGAAAATCCTGATCCTGAATTTATAATTGACCAAGCAACTAATTTCAGCGTAACAATATACAAATAACAACACCACTGCTTTAAATAATTTTTTCAACTCCCCTCCCCTACAACGCAGGCTGCAACGCCTGATAAATCAAATCCTGAATCCGTGGTCGAAAATCTTCCGAACCCAGTTTATTATTTCGCATAGAGGGATAGGTACGATTTGATAGAAAAACATAAATCAGATTATGATCTGGATCGGCCCACACGCAGGTGCCTGTAAATCCAAGATGACCAAAGGCATTGGCGGAGGCCAGCTGACTCATATTTTGTGATCGATCAGGGTTAAGTTCGCGCATATCGAAGCCAATACCACGACGGGTATCATCGCTGTGCCGAGTGGTAAAGGTTTGGATGGTGCTGGGTTGTAAAATTTGTTGTCCTCCATAATATCCGCCATTTAATAGCATCTGCATGATGACGGCTAGATCCGTTGCGTTGGAAAACAATCCCGCGTGACCGCTTACACCGCCGAGCATCGCCGCGCCCATATCATGTACATGTCCCTGTACTTTTTGCTTGCGCCAATACTTGTCTCGCTCCGAAGGTACAATCCGATCGGCAGACATTTTTTTCAGTGGATTAAACGAAGTATTCGCTAATCCTAGTGGTTGATAAAAAGCTTGATCTGCGTATTGATCGAGGGGCTGGCCTGATATATTTTTAACCATTCGTTCTACGAGATAAAATCCCAAATCACTGTATTTATAGTTCCGATTGGAGCGTAAAGGGCTTGTGAAAATTTGGCTCCAGATGGTATCCCGAAAGCTTTCGTTCATAAATAAATTATGTGCTACCGGAATGGTAAATTTACCGCTTGCTTTATTTTTATAAAATTTAGAAGAGGGTCGTGGATTGCGTTTTGAGCCGCTGACGGTTTGTTTATAAAAAGGAATCCAGGGCTTTAATCCGGCCTTATGCGCCATGATATCGTAGATGACCAGGTCACGCTTGTCGGTGGTTTGCAATTCAGGAATGTAAGTACTCATGGGTTGGTAAATACTTATTTTTCCTTCCTCATATAATTTCATCGCAGATACGGTTCCTGCCGCAATTTTAGTGATAGATGCTAAGTCAAAAACATCCTTTTTCTTTGTCTTAGCACTTTTGGAATACGTATGATGGCCATACGCACGATGAAAAACTATTTTATTATCCTTTGCTACCAACACCACACATCCAGGGGTCGCTTTTATCGCAATGGCTTCTTTTGCAAGGTTATCAATTTGATTCAATACCATACTATTCATCCCTACACTTTCTGGTATCACATAGCCAAAACGAAACAATGGATTCGTCGTTACACCATCATTAAAACGAGCACTCGGAGAGGCCGTTACGGGCAGCCGTCCGTTGATCGCAGTAGCTCCGATAATGGCCTGTGCCGCAGATTCCTGTACCATCGGATCATCGTCATACGCCATCAACACATTGGATAGATGATCAAAATAACTGAGTGAATATGGATTACCAAAAACAACCAATAGCGTTTTATTTTGCTGCCCCAGTTTTTCCAAAAAGGTGCGGGTACTAGTGGTTACACCAAATTTTTTAGACGACCGGCTACTCATATCATGCAAACTCACAATCACCAAATCACGGGATTTCAATTGGCCGAGCAAACGCGTACTTTGCGTTCCACTAATTTCTTTACCAATACTCATTTGTTGAAATTCTCCATACTTAGCCAGTGTGTTTTGAAAATCAGTTCGTGAATTTTTACCAATACTCAATACTGTAATTTTTTGATTTTTTAAATCCTTTACTGGAACTATATTTTGATTATTCCTCACCAGCGTAAGTGCATTGTCGATCAATTTTCTTTTTAACACCTGAGCCGCAGGCGTATTTAAGTCTGCACGGATATTCGTCGTCACTACTCGCTGAGGAGTGGAAATACCCAGATCGTATTTGGCGCGTAGTACCCGACGGACTTTTTCATCCACGTCATACTTTGTTAGTTTCCCTTCGGCTAAGTAAGTTTTGATGGCTTTCATCGCAGCAGCAACATCCTGTGGCAACAATAAAATATCATTTCCAGCAACTAATGCTTCTGCTTCTACTTCTCCCGCACGATAATGTTTAGTAACCCCTTTCATTCCCAATCCATCGGTAAAAATCAATCCATTAAAACCAATATCTTCTTTTAAAATTTCAGTAACAGCACGAGGGGAAAGTGTGGTAGGTCGATTGGCTGTAGCGTCGATGGCAGGAACGTGGAGGTGGGCAATCATCATACTTTGGATTCCATGTTGTGCGAGCAATCGAAAAGGAAACATTTCGATACTATCTAGCCGAGGCATTGCGTGGCTGATGATGGGCAGGTCGTAATGAGAGTCTACATTCGTATCTCCGTGACCGGGAAAATGTTTGGCACAAGCCATCAAATTACCATCCTGCATGCCCTTCATGTACATATAGGATTTGGCGGCTACATTATAGCGGTCTTCGCCGAAAGAGCGATAGTTGATGACGGGGTTTTCTGAATTATTATTGATATCTACTACGGGGGCAAAGTTGACGTGAACACCGAGGCGTCGGCATTGTCGGGCGACTTCTGTTCCCATGTCGTAGAGTAGGTTATTATTTTGAACGGCACCCAATGTTAAGTTATGAGGAAAACTGATGGTGGAAGATTTCAGTCGCATACCCAGACCCCATTCTGCATCCATGGAAATCATGAGTGGTACTTTGCTGAGTTGCTGATATTTGTTGGTAAGTTCGGCTTGCTTCTCGGGGTTGCCCTGAAAAAAGCAAAGACCGCCTACCTGGTAATCGCGGACTAGTTTTTCTACTTTGGCAATATGAGCAGCACCTAAATCGGAGTGCGCACGAATCATCATTAGCTGAGCAATCCGCTGGTCTTCCGTCATCGAATTAAATACGCTTTCTACCCAGGCATCTCGGGCAGCATCGGGAGGAGTGGCAGCGGTGAAACTTGCCATTAGTAGAAGTAGTATCAGTGAATATTTCATAATCGTAGTCTTAAGTAGTAGGTTCAATACTTAGTCAAAATAAAGTAGCAACTTAATTGTTACGTTTTTTTGTTCAGGTACTTACTTTCCAATGTTCGGGTCAATAGCCCGGGCTTGTTGTAAATATTTTTCTGCATTTTGGGAATCACCAGCGTACTGGTAGGCGGCGCTTAGATTAAAAAGTGCTTGTGCGTTTTGGGGTTGTTGGTTAAGGGCTTTTTGAAAAAACTGAATAGCAGCGGGATGGTTACCACGGGTACCATTGAGGACACCAAGGAGGCGGAGAATTTCGTATTCTTCACCACGCATTTCCAGTGCTTTATTGAGGTAACTTTCTGCCTTTTTAAAATCTCCTTTTTCACCGTAAAATTTTCCTGCATCTCGATAAGTAATCCCCAGGTTGTTAAACCCATTTTTATCATTAGCGTCAAAAGTCAACACTTTATTATAATATTGAATCGCTTTATCAAAATCTTGTAAGTAATTGGAGGAATTGCCTAATAAAAGGTAAGCATTTTTATAATTTGGGTGTATTCTTAATGCTTCTTGCAAGTGTACCTGTGCTTCGCGAAGCATATCCATTTGACGGTTTTTGTTTTCGGGAAGACTGGACTGAGCGATCAATTCTCCTCCCATTGCGTTGCGAAGCTTCGCACTGTTTTTTGAGGTTTCGATGTCAGTGGCAAATAAAGTGTAATTGTCCTTCCAGGCAAAGTTACGGTAAATTGTTTTAACTGATAATAGGATCGTGATTACTAAAGCTATTCCTAAGAGTGGCACCACCTGAGCAATAGTAGTCAGTTTTTCATTTTTATTAAAACGCTTTATCAATTGCCAACCCAATATTCCCAGCACAAAACAAAATCCAACAGAAGGCATATACATAAACCGTTCTGACATATTGGTTCCTACTGGAAATACAATATTGGAAATAATGGACGTAGTGATAATAAAATATAGGATACCAAAACTAACTGCTTTTTTCTTTTTCAATCCCCATAGTGCATAACCCGTCATGGCCAGATAGACCAGCAGGCTTCCAATTACTTTTATATTTCCAAAAGTCATCAGTTCTACATGACGAGGATAGTAATCATGGGTCAGCGGATGTGGAAAAAACAGGAGTTGTACATATTTTCCCAAAGTAAAAATAATGGTCGCAAATTTTTCACTGGGTGAAAAGGCAACGTATTGGTTATTGACAATTTTTAAAAAAGGATTATTCATCAACTCATTGGAGGAATCGCCTAAATCCATTCCTAAAATAAGGGATCGAATAACTAAAAAGAGTACCGCCGCTCCAAAAAACGGAGCCGTTTTCATAATAATAGTCCCAATATTTGCTTTGGTAAAAAACCAATAAACCAATGGCACAACCGCCAAATAAGTAATGGCATTTTCTTTAGACATCAAAGCCATAAAAAAAGCACCAAAAACCGCCACTTCCAATACTGGTTTATTTTCGTAATAAGCACGAATCGAAAACCAGAGTGCCATCAATGCGCCCAAGAGCGAAAGGATTTCGTCTCTTCCTTTAATATTGGAAACGGCTTCCGTGTGTAGAGGATGTGCTGCAAATATCAACGCTGCAATCAACGCCACGGTAAATGCCCGTAAGTCAGGATCAGCGGGAGCAAGCCATTTGATAATAAGCAAATACAGCAAAACCGTAGTCAGTCCAAAGAGTAGAATATTGATAAAGTGTCCAACAAAAGGACGGCCTACATAAATCACTTCTCCTTTTTCATCCTTCACTACCCTGTCTTGTTTGTCTGTTTTTTTCTTTTTAAACAATTGAAATTCTATCGCAAACATTATCAATGAAAAAGGCCGATAACGGCCACCACTCACCAGCTTATCTTTTCCTTCTACTTTAAAAAATCCTTTAAACGTATCGTATTTTAAAATCCCTGGAATACCGCTGATACCATCCTGGGTATACATATTATCGGTGATTACAATTGCATCATCCTGTGCATAATCGTGGAAGAGCGTATTTCCATAGATTAGAAAACAAAATAGAAAAAGTAATCCCGCGACCAGTCCGTTTGCAGGCAGATTGAGACCAGCCTTTGGCGTAACCATCGAAGCAGAACGAGCAGTATTTTTCTTTTTTTTATTTTTTGACATCTTTGCCATGTAAGTTATTGATAAAACAGCCTATAAGAAGGAGGACAAATTATCGTTTTTTTGTAAAATGACAGCTACCTCGGAAGATAATTTTTAATTAAAAAATAATTAATCCGACCTTTATGGTATGATACGAACTTTACTCCTATATGTTTTCCTTAGTTTTACCAGTCATCTATTCGCCCAGCAAACGGTAGGATTATTCCAAAATACGCCGGAAGCCTATAACGGTTACACGCTTTTTTCCAATAATGAGATGACCTACTTGATCGACAATTGTGGTGCCGTTGTGAATACCTGGCAAAGCGATTATCAGCCCGGCAATTCCCTCTATTTACTGGAAAATGGCAATTTGCTTCGTACTGCTCGTATCATCGGCGCATTTAATGGTGGTGGTGTTGGTGGGCGTATTGAGTTGTTTAGTTGGGATGGGGATTTGTTGTGGGCGTATGACCATGCTACTATTGATTATCACCATCACCATGATATTGAGCCGTTACCGAATGGAAATTTTTTGTTAGTGGCTTGGGAACGTATGTCTTCAGCAGATGCAATTGTTAATGGTAGAAATCCCAGTGCTGTAGATGAAAATGGCATTTGGCCTGAGCAAATTATTGAAATAGAAATGCAGGGAACCGATCAGGCCGTATGGGTATGGGAGTGGCATCTACGCGATCATTTAGTTCAGGATTTTGATAGTACTAAAACCAATTTTGGAATAGTCGCCGATCATCCAGAACTAGTAAATTTTAATTTTCCAAATGGAGATACAAACGCAGACTGGAACCATGTCAATGCGATCAACTACAATGAGGAACTGGATCAAATCGCAATTAGTGCGCATCGGTTTGATGAGGTTTGGATTATCGACCATAGCACGACTACTGAAGAGGCAGCCAGCCATACGGGCGGGCAATCCGGCATGGGGGGAGACCTGCTCTATCGCTGGGGGAATCCACTGGCCTATGATCGAGGTACTGCTACCGATCAGACTTTATTCAATCAACACGATGTTCGATGGGTTCCTGCGGGGCATCCTTATGCGGGACAGTTGATGGTTTATAATAATCAAAAATTTGTCAATCAATCTGCTGTGGATATCTGGTCGCCTCCAATCAGTGCCAACCAGACTTATGATATTTCGGCCGACGGAGCTTATGGCCCTACTGCCTTGTCCTGGACGTATACCAATGATGACTTATTCTCTAACAGAATTTCTGGAGCGCATACCTTACCCAACAACAATGTACTTATTTGTGAAGGAAGTAAAGGGAAATTTACGGAAGTTACGCTGGCCGGAGAAATCATCTGGTCTTATATCAATCCAGTGAGTCAAAATTCGGGTCCTGTCAATCAGGGAGACAATCCGGGAGGTAATAGTACGTTTAGGGTGAGTCGTTATGCGGTAGACTATCCTGCTTTTTTGGGGCGAGATTTGATGCCTGGTGCGCCTGTGGAATTAAATCCTTTTGCTAGTGATTGTGTGATTAATGTTACGACGGGGACGGAGGGTGTGTTACCTTCGGTGAATTTAAGTTTGAGGAATACGTTGGTGGAGGAAGTGCTTTATGTTGTGAATGAGGAGCGGCAGTTTTTTGAGGTAGAAGTTTTTGATTTGATGGGGAGTGTGGTAGCTCGGGCGGTGGGTGAGGAGGCGGTGGTGGCTTTGTCATTGGAGCATTTATCGGGTGGGGTGTACGGAGTGCGTGGGAGGACGGATTCGAGTATGGGGTTTCGGGCAGTAGGGAAAATTATTAAGGGAGGAGGGAATTAGAATTGGGATTTTAGGACGAAAAATATTTGTGGCTTATTAGATTTTATTCTAATTCATGATCTCCTCGGTGTGCTTTGTATCGGCCTTTGCCGAATTTGGTTCCGTTGAATTCCATGCGGGGTTTTAGGCGATCTTGTTCTTCGGTGGGAAGTGCGTGGAAGTCGTTGCATTTCTGGGAACAACAATGGTTATTTTTTTCTGCACAATTGTCGCACTGGATGAATAAGATGTGGCAAGCATCGTTGGCGCAGTTGGTGTGGTTATCGCAGGGGATGCCGCATTGGTGACAGTGTGCGATGATTTCTTCGCTGATGCGTTCGCCCATTCGTTCGTCGAAGACAAAATTCTTTCCTTTGAATTTATTGGGTAACCCTTGCGCTTCTACTTGTCTGGCATATTCGATGATACCGCCGTCTAACTGGAATACATTTTTAAATCCTCGGTGTTTGTAATACGCGCTTGCCTTTTCACATCGGATGCCTCCGGTGCAGTACATGATGATATTTTTCTCCTTATCTGCTTCCAGCATTTCTTCTATGATCGGCAGGGAGTCGCGGAAGGTTTCTACATCTGGGGTGATGGCGTTTTGGAAATGACCTACTTCGCTTTCGTAGTGATTACGCATATCTACGACTACGGTGTTAGGATCTTCGGTCAGATTATTGAAGGTAGCGGCATCTACGTGTTGGCCGCCATCGGTGACATCGAATGATTCATCAGTTAATCCATCTGCGACGATCTTGTCACGTACTTTTATTTTTAGTTTATAAAAAGATTTTCCATCATCCTCAATGGCAATGTTCAGACGGACACCGTTTAGAAAATCAATAGTATATAATTGTTTTTTAAACGCCTCAAATTTTTCTTCAGGTACTGAAATCTGGGCATTGATTCCTTCGCTAGCGATGTAGGCGCGACCAAATACGCCCAACGTTTCCCATTCCAGAAAAAGTTGGTTTCTAAAATTTTCAGGATCAGTAATTTTGTTATACTTATAGAAAGAAAGGGTAATCCGCGATTCAGCACTTTGTTGCAACTGTTCTTTTAGCACCTCCTTATTAACCCGATTGTATAAACGCTTTTTCATAACATTATTCTTTGGTCATCTTTGTCTTAGCTACAAAGTTATTAAAAAGAGAACAATATAGGGATAGGTGAAATTTTTGAATTATAAAAACACTTTCACCATCAATCCTATTCCAAAAACAATCAATGCACCTCCGCTTAACCATCTGATCCATACGAGGTGTCGGTCGGTGAGGTATTGACGAATGTGTTTGGCTAAAGCTACCTTTAAGATATCCGTTACGATGATTGCTAGCATTACACCTAAAAAGAATGCGCCAGCATAATTCTGGTCTTCGTGTTCTCCTAATACGACAAGACTCATGATGCTCAACCAGAAGAAAAAAGTAAAAGGATTGATGGTATTGATTAAAAAGCCTTTGATCCAAAAGCCAAGATAGGTTTTCGCTTTAATCACTGCAGGTTTTTCACGAGGTGGAGGTAATGGAGGAGGGTCAGTCATCAATGTACCAATTCCAAAAGCAATGAGCAGGATGCCTCCTGTGATACCAAAAATCGTCATAAACCCATCCCATTCCATCAATTCCATGACCAGAGATACGCCGAAAAATACGGCAACAATAAAGAGTATATCACTGATCCATACGCCGAGGCCGACCATCATACCAGCGCGCATACCTGTTTCTACCCCAGTTTGGATGAGGGCAAAAAAAATCGGCCCCAACATAATGCAAAGCAGGAGTCCAGTTTGTATACCTTGGAAAAAAGCTAACATGGATGGTTGTACTTAGTCGCAGTGTTAAATAGTTAAGCAGGTAGTAAACTTGATTTTACTACCTGCTTAACAACGAAAGGGGGTGGGATTGTTCATTAACAAGCGATACCATTTCCCCCAGAAATTGCTAAAAGTATATTAGTATCCTTTTAGCAAATACAGCATATTTTCTGTTTCAAACGAACTCAATGTTCGTTTCGGCGTCAAGTAGATGTACATCGGATCGCCCTTTTCCATTTCGAGTTCAATTTGGAAGCGTTCGCCGTCTGGTGCGGCAGATTCATCTTCCCGTTCGTTGATTTTTTTAACGTCAAGTTCCTGAATCACATCTTCCGTCGTTCCGTCCTCATAGCTCAGGATAGACCGCATTCTGATAAGGAGTCGAGTTTGAACTTTGATTTCCCGTTCTTTGCGTTCTTCTTCGTCCATCATCAGCACTTCCGCAATAGTTGGTAACGGTAAGTCAGCTTCGGCCTCCTCGTCGTTCTTTTTCTTCTTTTTCTTTTTCTTTTTGGATTTATCAATAATCCGGATGGTTCGGATAAATTCAATGCTGGTACTATCGGCAAAGTGCAGTCTTTCCTGTATACCATTTTGGGAAGTATGAATGCGAAAGAGTGGTCGGATCGTTTTGCCCCAGATGCTATCTTTATCTGCGATTTCCTGTTCCCAACGTCCTGAGAAATAGGCGTCTTCTGATGCGCGTTGTGCTTCTGGCATTTGTGCTTGATAGAAGATCAGTTCTGGCTCGTTGGTGGTACGTTTAAAAATCATGGCATCTACCTGAGCTCGATTGTTGAGTACCACTTTCAGGTGTCCCTGAATGGTTGGGTTACGGGCATTCATCAGCAACAGTTTATAACCATAATCCGTTGTGTTGATGTTATTGACATTATAGACCCCTTTAATTTCCTCTCCTTCAACGAACAAGTTTGCCCGTGTAATGCCAAAAGAATATTCTCCAGGACTGAGTTCCTGCTGTGATTCGCCTTTAATTTCCAGGATACTCGGCACGAAATCATATCCAAATAAGTCGGTTGGATCTTTGAATTTTCGGTCAGAGATATAGGAGTAGTCGCGTTGTGCGGAAAGGCTCAAAGTAGTGCTTACTAAAAATAAGCAAAGTAAAAATCTATAAATCATAATAGTATCGGTTTTTATCAATGATATAAAAACAAAAGGCTTGCCGATTCAGGGTCAAGTTAAGTCCTTATCCTTACAAAACTACTGCTTTAGACGGATCACTCCCTCTTTTGGGCTGGATTTTAGGAAATCTTTATCAAAATAATAACATTTTCAAGGTATGAAAGGGAAGATGTTATTTGATACTGGAGGTGCTGGGAAAGAGGTATTTGGTAACAATCACAAAAAAGGTGGTGACATTTACGGTGGTGGCACCGATCAACCCCAGCAGTACGCTATCGGAAATATTGAGCAAATTCAGTCCACAAAAGACAATAATACCGACAATGCTAAACAACCATCCTACGACCATCAGGAAGATCAGGAAAGCGTAGCGTTTGCGTTCTTGAATATTTTGAAAAGTACTTAGGACGAAGGCGCGTTTGGCTTCCAGATCGTAATCCTCAGCTTCTCTGCGACTCAGTTCCGTATCCTGAGTACTCACTTGCGTACTCATTTTTTTGACGGCTTCTTCAATACTTTTCTTTTCTTCTTTGAAATCCATATCCAGACGCTAAACAGTTTTGGGTAAAAAATAAAAAAGGTGCTTTGCTGGCTAGCCAATCGGCTTGTTGGCTTCCTTCTAACGCAGTTATAAAAAAGGCCAACAAGTATTAGACTTTATTCTAAAATATTAGTGAGTTGTTTGGTAGATTTCTTTAAAGTATCGTTTGATGACCGCGTTTTTCATCGGTATTCCTTTGCGTAGATTGCCATCGTGTCCCTTCCGTACGACATCCCAGGGGGAGTCTTTTAGATGTGTAATATTGGATAGATGAATGGGCGTAAATTTTTTGTACATCGACCAGATAAAATCGAGAAATTCGATGGCTTCTGGACTTAGGCTTTCTTCGCCTTCATCTGTTTCTTCTTTAATTGTCGTGTTTCCGTAAGTTTTATAAATATGATAGATGGCTGGAATTACGGGACCATAAGACCAGGCTTGGATGTCTTCTTTGATGAGCGGTTTGTCAAAAAAAGCTAAGTGCCAGCCGTGTGAAAAGTAGATGAGCTTTTGTAGCTT
>Ga0114957_1004377_pt1 | contig 12222 bp, 8 predicted proteins | sample BantaG_FD_87175 | JGI IMG/M metagenome (GOLD analysis project Ga0114957, IMG submission 87175) | Marine algal microbial communities from Bantry Bay, Ireland - BantryBay_4 metaG | ecosystem: Host-associated > Algae > Red algae > Unclassified | place: Bantry Bay, Ireland | collected 2014-11-21 | reverse complement strand
ATTGCAGGTACGGATTGTGGATTTTCTACTTTTGCGGGCTTCGGGGCAGTGGATGAGGATATTGTGTATGCCAAATTAAAGGCTATGTCGGAAGGGGCAGAAATTGCCAGTAGAAGATTGTGGGGGTAATCCTATAATTTGACACTTGCTATAACTGGATGTGGATAGACAATCCACTCCACATCTGCGATAATACCCCCAACAGAAGCAACAAGGCAATCACAGCATATCAAGGACATTTTCTGTCACCTTTATGCTGTTGCCTCAACTCACTCGTGCACATCAAACGATATTAGCAAATGCCCGCACCACCGCCGGGCGTTTTGCCAAACTCGGTAAACCGGATAAAAGCGAAAACACCTACTACCGTACATCCACAATCAGAGTTTGAAACCCTATTACAGAGGTGAAAAATTAACGGGAGTGATTAGTGATAAACGTAAATAGTATCTGCGCGGGAACTCATAAGTCATTGATACAGAGCAAAAAAGAGTGTTTTCTCTATGAAAATTTATTGAAAATTTGTATTTTTACAATACTTAATTTTCTGATAATTAATCAATTAAATTTTGAGTTATCCACATAGGGTGATTTATTTTACATAGAAAAAAGCACCATATTATGAGGGGTCGATTTAAGCAACAACTAAGTCTGGGTGTGATACCGATAAGTGAGGTAAAGATTAATACGAAATCACGTCACCAATTACTGCCGCTTTTGAATGCATTACAATACGTTTTTGTTACGCCGAAATTGAATAAGGCGGTGTTTGATTTACTGGAATCGCATATCATTACTTACAATGAAAATCACTCCCCCTCCACCACAAATTTCTTAACAAACCGCTCCGATATACCAGCGCTCAAAACGGCGATATAAGGCGCGTCGGGCAGTTGCCGGATGTCTATGGTGTACGTGAATGTCGGCTCATTTTGTAGCGACAATTCTTTTGAGAACAACACTCGACCCAACATATCATAAATTTCAAAAGTTGCATTGTGTTCAAAAATATTGTTAGCTTCTATCGTCAAAAACCCTTGATTGGGATTTGGGTAAAGGTCAAATGAAGCCGGTCCGCCACCCGTTTCAGTAGGCAATTCAAAATAAAAACCAGCCGAATGAACAGAAAGGCAATTTTCTAATGCTGTCGTTACTTGCCATGTACCGTCTGTATCTGGGATAATGCAGCGTGTATTATAAGTCGTCAAGGTATCATTTTTATACCAATTATATTCGTCAGCCGTTTCCGAAGCACAAAGCGTATCTATACCCATTGGAATGATAAAAGGATTGTCGGGCATAGGATTGACCTCAATATAAATAGACTTGGAAATCGGGTCAGAACAAGAAGTACTGTCAGTAGTTATATAATAAAATTCTCCTGTATAATCTACTGTAATGTGTGTATTTATATCACCTGTTGACCACAGATAAGTCAGATAGCCGGAGTCTGCCGATAGTGTAATACTATCTCCTTCGCATAGCGTCAAATCACCGGAAGATTGAATATTGAGAACAGGTGGTAGAGGCAGTAATTCCATTTTGATACTGCCAGAAAATTCGCTTTTACAATCATTTTCATCTCTTACATAACATTGATATTCGCCTTCGGTGGTGACGATAATTTCTTTGCCAACTTCACCATTCGACCAAAAGTATTCTTCTGCGCCAGAAAAGGCTTGTATAATAGTCGTATCGCCCGGACATAGTATCGAATCACCGAAAATCGAAATACTTGGAGGCAAAGGATTATCGAATACTTCGGTTGTAATATCAAAAGAAGGTTCGCTCTGGCAGCCTACGCTATCTATCACAATGCAAGAAAAAACTCCCACTTGCTCTACGACAATGTTTTGTGTTGTATCGCCGTTTGACCAAAGATAAGCAGTCGAAGGCAAAGCACTCAAAACAACACTATCTCCTTCACAAAAACCAGTACTTCCGACCACACTAATTGTAGAGCGTTCGGGTGGCGTACTGGCTATAATTTCCACAGGAACAGCGACTTCACTTTCGCAGCCTTTTTCGCTCAACACTCTGACGGTATATATTCCTGATGAATTTACTGTAATGGTTTCCGATGTTTCACCTGTACTCCATTCGTGGGCATATCCTTCGGAGGCACTTAGTTGGACGGTGTTGCCAAGACAAAAATTGGTTGTTCCTATCGTATCAATATAGGGCTGTTCGGGACGAGGATTGACCAATACAAAAGTTGTATCCGAAGGCGGACTCACACAATCATTATTATCCGAAACAATACAATATATATTGTCCAAATTCTCGCTAATCGTGATGTCTTGCGTAGTTTCTCCGGTTGACCAGAGGTAGTTTGCGTAGCCGGATTCTGCAAATATCGTCACGCTCTCTCCTTCACAAAATTCTTGGTTTCCTGAAAAGGTGATTTCGGGTTTGGGAAGCATCTCGTTTTTAGTGGTACTGAAAGCTGTTGATGTATTGACACATCCTGATTCGTTGGAGACTTTACAATAAAATGTACCTGTATTATGCACCGTAATTGCCTGACCAACTTCGCCGTTTGACCATGTATAAGAGGAGTATCCACCCGATACGACCAGTATCACACTATCTCCTTCGCAAAAAGCCGGCGCACCAATAGCTTGTATAGTTGGAACGGAAGGTAAGGTGTTTACCGTCACTTCAATGGGTATGGAAACAGGGCTTATACATCCGTTTGAATTAGTTGTAATGCAATCATAACTACCAGATTCATATACTATTATACTTTGCGTATTTTCTCCATTTGACCATTGATATTTGTCGAAACCCATTGGCGCAGTTAAGGTTACATTATTGCCTTCACAAAAAGTTGTCTCACCGTCGGGCGTAATGCTTGGCGCGAGAGGTCGTTCGTTGACTGTAATCATCACAGGTTCAGAAACTGGACTTTCGCATCCTTCCGAATTGAGGACTATACAATCGTAGCTTCCTGATTCGTGTATAGTGATGCTTTGTGTTGTTTCGCCATTTGACCATTGATAATTGGCATATTCGTCGGGAATGGAAAGTGTAACGTTCTCGCCTTCACAGAAAGTCGTCGGACCGTCCGCTGTAATATTTGGTATATCTATCGAAGCAATATCAATTGTAATGGAATTGGAAATCGGACTTGTACATCCATTGGTATCGGTGAGCAAACAATTGTATGTACCTGCATCGTAAACTGTGATGCTTTGTGTTGTTTCACCTGTTGACCATTGATAGCTGCCGGAATTTTCAATAACACTCAATGTTGTACTATCTCCTTCACAAATAATAGCATTATTTGTAGTAATAAACGGCGCAGCCGGAAGAGGATTGACGGTAACGGTAATTGCAGCCGAAGGTGGACTTTCACAACCATTGTCACTTGTAATAATGCAACTGAACATGCCCGAATCGCTGACTGTGATACTTGGTGTGATTTCACCATTAGACCATTGATAGGTATCAAAACCCAATGATGCACTGAGCGTAAGGGTCTCTCCTTCACAAAAAGTAGTTGGACCACTCAAGGAAATTGTTGGTGGAACGTCATTGGATATAACAGTGACAATCAGAGCTTCGGAGGACGGACTTTCGCAGCCAGCCCCATTGAATACTGTACAGTCATAAGTGCCTGAATCAGAAACGGTAATGCTTTGTGTTGTCTCTTCATTTGACCAAGAGTAGGCAGAATAATTGGGCGGCGCAGTAAGTACGACTTGCTCTCCTTTACAGAAAATAAGCGAACCATCTGACGTAATATTTGGTGCAGAAGGGGAAGGGGATACCGTGATGTTTTCGGGAGCAGAAACGCTTGTGCAGTCATTTATATCTGTAACGGTACAGATATATACACCTGAATCAGAGACAGTAACGCTTTGTGTTGTTTCGCCGTTTGACCATTCATAAGAATTATATCCTGATGAAGCGGTCAATATCACACTTTCGCCTTCGCAGAAAGTGGACGAACCATTTTTTGTTATCATTGGAATAGGGGAGGGCGGATGCACCAAAATATCAATAGAATCGGAGGGCGGGCTGTCGCAGCCATTTGAGGCGGTGACGTAGCAACTGAATGTCCCTGAATTTTGTATTGTAATACTTGATGTCGTATCGCCATTCGACCATAAATATGCCTCATAATTTGTCGGAACATTTAAAATAACATTATCGCCTTCGCAAAATTCGGTATCACCATCCACTTCAATGATAGGCTTGCTCGGTAAGGGATTAAATATAGTGAATAGGGGAGAGGAGCTAATGCCGAGACAGTCGTTAGTGCCAATAAAAGCACAGGCGTATAACCCGGACTCATGTACCGTGATGCTTTGTGTAGTATCGCCTGTTGACCAAAGATAGCGATCAAATTCGTTGGATGCTGTGAGTGTCAAGCTGTCTCCTTGACACAAATCTTCCGATCCGAAAGACGTGATAGTAGGCGCAGGTGCAAGAGGAGCAACAGCAACAGTAACCGATTCGGAAGCGGGACTGGGACAGCCAAATGAAGAAACGACACAATCAAAAGTACCTGATTCGTAAACCGTAATGCTTTGTGTGGTATCGCCATTAGACCATTGATAGGTGTCAAAGTCAGATGGCGCAGTGAGTACGACACTTTCTCCTTCGCAAATTTCGGGTGCGTGATCCATACTAATTATAATCTCTGGAAAATCAATGACAGTTACAGAAACGGTATCGGAAGGTTCACTCAAACAGCCATGAATATCAATTGTTTGTACAAAATAGTCTCCTGTCGAGTTGGCACTTATGGTAATGTCTGTTTCGCCGGTTGACCACAAATGATTGGGAGCAGTCGATGCTGCAAGAAGCAGATTTTCTCCGACGCATAAAGTGTCATTACCAAATATAGAAATGGTGGGACGTGCTTGCTCATAAGCCTGAACATACACGCTATCCAAAGCAAAGCTACAACCGATATCGTCGGTGACGGTGACGGTATATTGTCCGCCAGAAGTGGCGTATATTTCACTTTGTGTTTCGCCCGAAGACCAAAGATAACTCTGGTACATCGGCGGTGCGGAAATCAACACACTATCGCCCGGACATATCGTATCCGTGCGATTTACCGATATGGTGTAGTACAGGTTTTCGACGGCAGCTACATGGCTTGCACCGACTGTGCCTATGTCATTATAACCGTCTTGTGTGTAGTGAACATTGTCCCACATCCAACCTATATCTCCGAAGTATTGAGCATCTTCGTGTACGACGTAAGTGTGCTGCTGCTCGGCGGCAATTTCGCGCTGAACTACACGCACGGTGTCATAACCCCATACTGGATCTTCGAGATTCGTACCCAATAATACAATGTAAAAAGGAAGCGCACAACCGTAGTCATTTCGATACCTCTCAATCAGGTCGATGAGTGCATCTTTGTATTGTTCTTTGGTCAAATAATCGTTGCCAATTCGGGCAGCATCTGTCTCCCCTTGCATCCATACGATGCCATGCAAATCCAGATTGCTGATTATTTCCGCATTGTCAATTTTAATTTTGCTCAAAGGGTACAATAGCCCGGATGAAGACCAATTGGCACCGGAACTGCTTGAAGAATAGTGTACGCCACTACCACCCCGCGCCGCAGGAATCAATACCGTAGTATTGGCGGTCAGGTGATGATAAGATTTGGCAAAAGCGGGCCAAGCCGAGCCAGTCGCTGCCTGCTCAAATCCCCCACCATTGTATCCAACAGGGTCTTCCAAATGAATAAGTTGATCACTAAATGGATCATACTCATAGGATGTCAACGTATCAACTTTTATTGAAAACGTATCATTTCCTCTACCCCTGGCATTACTCTGACCGGCTACAAGGTATAATCTTTGTTGGGCATACATCCCAATACAACAAAGCAGCAAAAGTGCTAAGGTAATAATGAACCTCATAATTATGTTTCCTGTTTTTTTAAAAGTATTTGTGTGGCAAAACTCGTCATTTTACCACGCTATACATCTTTAAACTTGTGTTATTTATTTGTCGTGATAGAAAACAGGCAGTAAATATTTGATAAAAATATAGCTTTTGAACCTAAATACATCGTAAATCAAGACAAAAATGTCTATTTGTCGAACTTGTTAGTAAAAAAGACAAATCGACACTGGAATCACAGTTCAATATTAAATTGATACTGAATGATTTACGAAGATATGTAGGTAAAGTTACTATATTTTATAAAAAAATACGTTAGATGGTCTTGTTTTTTATTTAGGGGATAGAAAGAGAATAAAGGAAGAGCATTGTCTCTTTTCTAAAAATAGAATGACATTTTTGGGGAATGTATTATGGTATTTTGAGTAGTTTTAAATCAAATTCAAATGCGGGCATTACGTCTTCGCCGGAAAGGATGTGTTCAAAACCTTCCATAATTTCCGGTTCGATATTTTTGCGGTAAATAGTGACTTGTTGTTTTTTCGGGTCAATGAGCCATGCGAGGCGTACGCCGTTGTCTATCCATTCTTGCATTTTGGCTTGGAGTTTTTTGAGTGTATCGGTACGTGAGCGAATTTCAATGACAAAATCAGGTACGACAGGTAAAAATTGTTGTTTTTCTTTTGTAGAAAGTGTTGACCAACGCTTGCTGCTTATCCAACAAGCATCCGGTGAACGGGTTGCGCCATTTGGTAATTTAAAGCCCGTAGAAGAACTGAGCGAAACGCCCGTTTTATATTCTATTTCATAATTACCGACTCTTACGATAGCTTGTTTTTCGTAAAAACCAGAATCTCCGTGAATTGGTGGCATGACGGTGACGTTTTGGTATTGGTCTTGTTCGATTCGCATCTTGGGATTAGCGGCGCAAAAGGCATGAAACTCCTCTTCCGACATTTTTTCTGTCGGATAATTAATGGTAAATATGGTATCCTGTTCGCTGAATAAAATAGACATGAGTCGTTTCTTTTACTCAAATATACGATAAATTTTGGGGAAATTCAATGGTGTAAATCTCAAGGCATCACTTCAAAACATATTTCAGAACTTGCAGTGTACTCTAAATCTTGTGTGAGAAATCTGAGTAGATAACATCGTGTCTCACCGATATTTCTCTGAGTATCAAAGAAGGAAGTTCTGTCAGGAGAGATTTGTCTGACAAAATCGGGTGCAGAAACTTCCAGTTGATACAGCCTTGCTTTTTGAGCTTCATTAAGTTGCGATCGAGGATTAGAAAATGTAACATCAACATGTCTTTGGGTATTCGAGTAAAAGACGAAATCCACATCTAACAATGTGAATAGTTCGCCGGGGTTGTCCAATATATTATCGGCAGGTTCAGGTATTTCATCGGTAATACAGGCTGAAAACAGCACCAAAATTGCAAGTATAAAGTAATTTTTCATGAGTCTAAAATTGAAGTGTAAATCCTACAGTTACATTTGAGCTTTGATAATTAAGTGTCGGTGTGATTTCTGTTTTTCCGAGTACAAACGGATTTTTTTCTTGGTAAATCGGTTTGTCACCGGATTTTTTACGATTTTTTCTGATTTGTATCACAGAAAAACTCGTCAATGCTGCCATCCCCGCAATACTGACTAATAATGAAGTATTGTAAATAGTTTTTCCACGATTAAATTCAGTTACTTTTTCTTCATAGTTAGCTTTGGCAATATCAATATTTACCACAGCATTTTCATAAGTTAGAGTAGCTATTAGTGCTTCATTTTGTAGATTTTGTACTGCTTTTTTTTGTTGATTAAATAGAAAAAATCCACCGATACTACCCCCCAATACCAACCCTGCCAACCCATACGGTTTTGCTTTATTTAGCCTATATTTCCTCAATTGCTTTCTATAATCTTTATAATCAGGTGAGAGTGTTTTAAGTCCTTTATTATAGATAATCGTTTCATTAGCTTTTACTTTGAGAGTATCCTCTATCATTTTCATTTTAGGTGCCCAAATTTGAACGGGATATAAGCCCTCATTCAATTCAATGATTTTCTGTTCACTTACCTTGATTATCTTATCATTAATTTTAAGATAAGAAAAAGACGGGACGATATTTAGTTTTACTTTTCCGTTGTTTTGACCAAATGTATCGCTCGTAAAAAGTAAAGCAATGAAGCACCAAATAAATGTTTTTAGGTTCATAAATAAGCTAATTGGAATATTAGTAAATTACACAAATATATTTAAAAAATATGATTTTTGCAATAAAAGACTTGACTGCCAAATTAAAAATCACTCAATCTATGTAATCTTCTTCTCCTCCGCCGAATTGACAAACAGGATATTGCCGATATTTTCATAACCTTCAAATATCTCCATACCTTTTTGTTTTAATAATTCTGCACGGAAACCAACTATCGTGAGGTCGGCATCGACGGATTTTTCGTTGACAATCATTTTAGCATCTACATCAGGTTTACGGGGAATGAGTTCGATATTTTTGGAGGAAATAGGCAGACGACCAGACCTTGTTAATTCAAATAATCGCTCACGTTCCTCTTCTAATGATTCTTCTGGGTGCAGCGCGAAAATTTTAATCAAACCATTCGACCACTCACTATGCCCCAAAATGATGTACGCTAAAAGTATCATCAAATTCGCATTTTCATAATCATTCGACGTTATCCAAATGTGAATCCCGTGTTTGAAGCCAAAGCCTTTTTCACTACTACCTAATATCATTACATCAAAATTGACGGTTCGAATCAATTTGAAATTATCTATAATTGCACCCAAATTTTGCGGACTTTGTTTAGAAAACTCAAACAGCAAAGCGTTGTTTTCTTTCCCCGAAATACCCGGCAATTGTACCACCTGCGCGATCGCAGACGTGTATGAAGGACTGATAAGTGTATCAATATAAACGTTGCTATCGCTCGTTTCTGCCATTTTGATGAGTCTGTCTTGTGCTTCTTCGGCTTCGTCGCTGGTTTGCTTGGAAAGGTAACCGTTTATCAAGTGCATATACGTACCAAAACCGTATCGCTTAGATAGCCAGCCAAGCAATTCGAATGCCGAAATTCGCTCGAAAGAATACTCCGAAATACAGACCACCGAAGGTCGCCAATTTGTGTTTTTTTCCTTTTCTGTTTTTTGAACAAATACTTGTAATTGACGACTAAGTTGGAAAATTGCCCCCTGAAAAATGACCGCGAGATTTTGTTTGTCCTTATTATAATAGGAAATAAACAAATAGAAAACGACCATCATTATCAGCGACAATAGCGCGTAAATGGGATTCATAAAAAACATTAAACCCAAACAGGCAAGCGCGCCTATGAGCGAAAGATACCACTTAGATTTGAAGGTCGGACGGTACGATGGGTCGGCGGCAAAATGTTGTAAAAATGAAATCAAACACAGCGAACCATAAGTCAGCATAAAGAACATCGAAATGATTTGGGCCACAAAATCAATATCGCCCATAATGATAAAAAAGAATGCAATTCCGATAGTGATAAGAGAAGAATTGAATGGCTCGTCGCGCTTACCTGCACCGCGTGAGAGCCAGTGATTCGCGCCTGTGCCGGGCAAAATTTTGTCTCGCGCAATCGCCTGTAAAGTACGTGGCGCGACCATGAGCGACCCTAAAGCAGAGGAAATCGTCGCCGCCGCCAAACCCAATGGAATCACCCACCAACCCTGCCAAGCGATGTCTGACATGACGAGTCGCTCAGTATTTGCAAGGGCTTCAGGTGAAGCGGACGACCACAACTTGACTGCAATCAGGCAGTAAATAATCATCCCTACCATCGTAGCTGCAAGCGTGCCAAGCGGTATAGAACGACTCGGATTTTTCAAATCGCCCGACAAGCCTACACCCGCCGTGATACCCGTAAATGCAGGGAAAATTATGGCAAAAACAATAAAGAAATTTTCGGGATTGGTTACTCTTAGCATAATATCGGGGCTTTCATTGGCAGCGTATTCGGTAGAGCCAAAAAAGAAGGCTATCAAAGAAAAAGTCAAGGTAACGACCACTATGTACAACATTTTCACGCCCAAATCCGCGCCTTTGATTAGCACGACTGCCGTCAGCAAAAACAAGGCGGGAATTGCGACGGTTTGTTTTTGTTCGATGAGTCGGACGAGCCAGTTAGACATCTCATAGTTTTCGACCAAATACGCCGATAAAGGCTTAAATGCCTCCGAAAAAGCAATGATATAAAAAGCCACACTAATCGCTTGTGATAGGTACAAAGCCACGCCAATCGTCGCGCCAATCACCAAACCAAATGAGCGCGAAATAATGAAATATTCGCCACCGCCTTCTACTTTTTGATTCGTGGCAATCTCGGCGAGTGCCATCGCTGTCGGTATCGTCACGGCATGACCAATCAAGATAATCCCGAAGGTGAGTAGCAAACCGACATTACCGACCGCATAGCCAAATCGCAAAAACATGACCGCTCCCAATATCGTAGAGATAGCAGTGAAAAATACGGGGGATGTGCCAAATTGGTTCTTTTTCATTGATGTGGTGTTGAGTTGCGGAGTGATGAGGTGTTGATTTATTACTTTTAAACGAAAGAACAAATTACCTATTAAAGTTCAAACAAAAAAAGAGGAATGATGGATTTTTTAGGATGAATAAGCATCACGCTATGGCACACGAACCACAAGTATCGTGTTACGTAGCATTTTATTTCACTTATCTTTTTGATGTAGTTTTCATAGCTAATTTCTTCAAAACCATACACTTTTTGTTCTCTGTTTTTTCGGAGTAATGACAGTTTCTAATAATTTGTGCTTTTGACTGGGTCTCTTGTTCATTTTTTGCAGTCGCCAAAAAAACGAACCAAAAAACGTTTGTCAAACTGCACCAAGCTCCCGAAACACTTTTTTGACGAACCATCGTCACATTTAGTTACTGGAGATTAATACCTTGATATACAGTTGTTTACAAGAAATTAAATTTTGCAAATGAAATCAAAAATAATCATACATTTTTTATATATGGTTTTGAAATTATATACCTATTGCTTCACTTCATAAGTAATTGTCAATTACTTATGAAGTGAAGCAATATCCTTAACGAGTCAGAAAAATAATCAATGGAAAGATAAAATGGATTTAAAACCAACTTGGACCTTCGAGCGTCTTTTCAATGAAACGAGCAAATAAATCTATATTCATAAAACCCGTAAAAAAGAAACCCCAAACTGCACCCGTAAAGTGTGCCATGTGACCGATATTATCCGTACCTTTTTTGTCCATGTACCACGAATAATACAAGTAACCCAATCCCGCTAATATTTGCGGAATAGCGATGATACCATACAAATATAGATTTTGCCAGGGTTCAAATAAAATTACTGCAAATACTACTGCCGAAACACCTCCAGAAGCTCCCAGAGCCGCATAATGTGGCGCATCGTGATAGCGAAGATAACTCGGAATCGAAGAAACAATAATTCCCCCAAAATACAAACCCAAGTACTTCAAAGTACTAAACTCTGCTCCCAAATAATTCGGATACAAATACAGCTCGACGGCATTACCAAAAGACCAAAGTACAAACATATTGACCCCAAGATGCCACCAATCGGCATGAATAAAACCTGATGTCAAAAACCGATGCCATTCATTCTGTCCTTTAATCGTCACAGGATGAAAAATCAGTTTTGATTTTCCTTCCCGATTCTGCATCGCCATGTAAGAGATAAGGCAAGTAATACCTACTATAAGGTTTGTAATCGTTAAAAATTCCGGATTCATAAACTAAGTGTTGAGGTGTTGAGGTGTTGAGGTGTTATTGTGTGTCAATTCAACACAACAACACTTCAATACTTCAACACTTTCCTAATGATGATAAGGTTCGTTTTTTAAAATCGTCATGGCGCGATAGAGTTGTTCGGTAAAAAACACGCGCACCATCTGATGCGAAAAAGTCATTTTGGATAAAGAAAATTTAGTATTGGCACGGTCATATATTTTTTGTGAAAAGCCGTAAGCACCACCGACCAAAAAAATCGCTTTACGCTGTGGTTGTTGCAATAATCTTTCCATATATTTTGCAAATTCGGGTGAGGTATATTGCTTGCCTTTATCGTCTAATAATATCAAATAATCATCATTGCCGATTCGCTTTAAAATGTCTTCTCCCTCTTTGGTTTTGATTTGTTCGATAGACAAACCCTTCGTCTTTTTCAATGCAGGAATCACTACCGCCTCAAAAGGCAAGTAATGCTTTAACCGCTTGACATACAATGACATTCCTTCTTCTACGAAATCCTGCGTCGTCTTACCTATCAACCAAAATTCTATTTTCAT
>Ga0114957_1004376_pt1 | contig 12223 bp, 9 predicted proteins | sample BantaG_FD_87175 | JGI IMG/M metagenome (GOLD analysis project Ga0114957, IMG submission 87175) | Marine algal microbial communities from Bantry Bay, Ireland - BantryBay_4 metaG | ecosystem: Host-associated > Algae > Red algae > Unclassified | place: Bantry Bay, Ireland | collected 2014-11-21 | reverse complement strand
CCTTCAGTTCCTGGTACGACTTCATAGGTTTTAGAAGCTAAGTTGTAGTACTTCTTTTTTCCATTCTCCAGTTTGTAAAAACTCTCATTACCAGCTGCGGCCATATTCTCAACCCATTCGGCTATGGGTAATTCATACTTCCTAGCTAATTCCATTCCTTTCTTCAGACCTATCAGATCCCAGTACTCGAACGGTCCATAACCCCACATGTACCCTGCTCGCATCGCATCATCCACGCTATAGTATTCATCTGAAATTTCAGGTACTTTTTCTGCAGCGTAGGAAAACAGAAAAGCAAAATATTCCTCTAAAAATTTGTTTTCACGCTCACTGCCATCCACAAGATGATTAAGTCGCTTATCCATCAGTTCGATGCTTTTGGCGCTAGTCACTGCTGCAAGCTTTGGTCTGACGGATGGCTCGTATTTAAGGGTATCGAGATTCAGAGCATTGATGATACGTCTCCCTTTGTCATCCTTTTTACTGGTCTTCTCATAGAATCCTTTCCTGGTCTTGTCCCCATGGAATTTATTCTCCAGCAGGAACTCCATACTTTTAGGTGTAGGTTGCTTCGAAAATCGAATCGTTGCCTCATCCTTAACATTTTCCATTACGAAACGTGTCACTTTATCCCCCGTATCTATACCTACGAGATCCTGTAATCTGAAATGGCCAGTCTTAGGACGACCGATTAGACTACCCACCAAGGCATCTACTTCTTCGATTTTCATTTTGTGCTTAGTGGTGAGTTCCATCATCTTGACTCCAGAAAGCACGCCTATTCTATTGCCTATGAATGCTGGTGTATCCTTACACAATACTGTTTTCTTTCCGAGCATCGTAGAACCAAAATGCATCATGAAATCTATGACTTCAGGCAAGGTCTCTGTTTGAGGAATTACCTCAAAGAGGGGCATGTAACGGGCTGGATTGAAAAAATGAGTCCCACAAAAATGTTTCTTGAAGTCAGCTGATCTACCCTCCGATAATAAGTTGATAGGTATGCTGGAAGTATTAGAGCTGACTATCGCGCCAGGCTTTCTCAGTTCATCTACTTTTTCAAATATTTGTTTCTTGATGTCTAGCCTTTCTATGACCACCTCAATGATCCAATCGGCTTCCGCAATCTTGGACATGTCATCGTCGAAATTACCAGTCTCTATACGTTGGGCAAACTTTTTACTGTACAAAGCAGCTGGCTTGGATTTCAATGCGGCCTTGAGCGCTCCATTCACTATACTATTTCTGATGACAGGATTTGCGGCATCCTCCTCACTGAGATCAAAAGGAACAATATCCAACATCACTACATCCAATCCAATATTGGCTAAATGTGCTGCAATACCAGAGCCCATGACACCTGAACCTAGGACTGCTACTTTCTGAATACGATATTTCATAGAAGAATTTGATTAATTATAAGCACAACGTTCAGCAAGTCAAAAATAAAAAACTGTACTTTGAGTAAAGATTATAAAAATACACAATATGAAGCTTTAAAGTGATGAAAAGTCGTAGTAATTGTTGTAACCTCTCACTCTGCTTTATAAATAACAGAAATGAAATATGATTGTTTGATAATAGAAGGAGGAGGCTTTAAAACAGCCTTTACTGCTGGCGTGATGGATGCCTTCATAACGGCTGACTTCAGACCATTCAAGAAAATCATAGGAATCTCAGGTGGTTCTGTCGCCTTATCCTACTATATGAGCGGTCAGTACCGTTATTGTATCAATGCAATGAGATATCTGGCTAAGGATGAGCAATTTGCAAATTACAAGAGGGCATTTTCGGAAAAAGGATATTTGGATATAGAGTACATAGCGACAGTGGCATCTCAGAAAGTACCCTTGGACTTGAAACTGGCACTTAAAGAATCTAAGAATATCGAGACCTACATAGTCGCCACAGAAAGATCTGAGTGCAAAGCAACCTACTTGATACCCGATAAGGATACTTGGATACAAGCCGTGATAGCATCCAGCACACTACCCTTTGCAACAAAAGGAATCCACGAATTAGCGGGTAAATCTTATTATGATGGCGGCTGGAGTGATCCCCTACCAGCTAAGTGGGCCTTTTCTCAAGGCTGCGAATCCATACTGATTGTAAGGACGAGACCCGTGGACCTGAGACTGAAGCAAAGCTGGGCAAATTATTTCGGTGCCAAGTATTTCAAGTCGCAACCCAAATTGAGCTTGAATTTTGAAACTTCATTTAATATTTACAACGATTCTGCCGATTATCTTCAGAAGCCACCCAAGGGAGTTCACATAGATCAGATAGCTCCTAAAAATCTACTTAAAAGTGGAACCTACATGTATTCCAAGAAAACACTTATGTTGGATTACAGATATGGATTGGATAAAGGCATTAACTTTCTTAATAAATTGAAAAAATGAAATATTTACTTAGCTCTTCATTGCTCCTTATAACTAGTTTATTGCTAGGACAATCTCCCATAGGCCTATGGAAAACCATAGATGATACGGATGGTGTCGAGAAATCATACATAGAAATACACGATATAGATGGAAAGCTGTATGCGACAGTCCGAGAATTATTACCGGCTGCTGATCTTACCCATTGTAATAAATGTAAAGGAAACAAAAAAAATGCGCCCATAATCGGTATGACCCTGATGAGAGGCATGGAACCAGACGGTGACGAATGGTCCGGTGGTCACATACTGGATCCAGCATCTGGAAAAGAATACAAATGTATAATTGCCCTGGAAGATGACAACAAACTAAAAGTCAGAGGATATGTAGGAGCACCTTTCCTAGGTAGAACTCAATACTGGTTCAGAAAATAATCCAATAAGTCATCAATTATCCAGTATATCAGTCCTGCAGAAATGAGGCATACTTTTCAAAAACATAAACTGACACGACAACCAATAATGGGTGTATATCATGTCAACATCTAATAGTCCAAACCTTATGTACAATAAATTATTAGCGCCACTGGATCTTGGGTTCACTACTCTGAAAAATAGAGTCTTGATGGGATCCATGCACACGATGCTCGAGGAGATTCCTGGTGGAAATATAATGGCTGCAGAATTCTATGCCGAGAGAGCCAGGGGGCAAGTCGGTCTGATGGTTACAGGAGGAATAGCGCCAAATATGGAAGGCGTCGTAGCAGATGGTGGCGCGGCGATGATGACACAGGAAGATGTTGAACATCACAAGGTCATCACGGAGGCTGTGCATGCGGCAGACGGAAAGATATGCATGCAAATCCTCCATACCGGTAGATATGCCTACTCCAAAAAACTCGTTGCGCCTTCTGCTATACAAGCGCCCATCAATATGTTCACACCAAGGGCATTGAGCACAGAAGAAGTAGACCAGACTATTATCGACTATGTCAATTGTGCAACTTTGGCTCAGCAAGCTGGATATGACGGTGTAGAAGTCATGGGTTCTGAGGGATACTTGATCAATCAATTCATCGTCACCAGAACCAATAAGCGTGATGATGAGTGGGGCGGCAGTTATGAGAACAGAATTAAATTTCCAATAGAAATAATAAAAAGAACCAGAGCTGCGGTCGGAGAAAAATTTATAATCATCTATCGCTTATCCATGTTGGATCTGGTGGAAGAAGGTAGCAGCTGGGAAGAAGTGGTGCAACTGGCGAAGGAAATAGAAAAAGCTGGCGCAACCCTTTTAAATACTGGTATAGGCTGGCATGAAGCCCGTGTGCCCACTATCGGATCTGTAGTCCCTAGAGGTGGATTTGTCTGGGTGACCAAGAAGCTAATGGGAGAAGTCAATATCCCACTGATCGCTACTAATAGGATCAATACGCCAGAGATAGCCGAGCAAGTCTTGCAAGAAGGCTGTTCTGACATGATCTCCATGGCCAGACCCTTTCTGGCAGACTCACAATTTGTAGCCAAAGCGATGGCTAATAGATCTGAAGAGATCAATACTTGCATCGCTTGTAATCAGGCTTGCCTCGATCACACCTTCACGATGCAGCGGTGCTCATGCATAGTCAACCCCAGAGCATGTTACGAGACAGAACTCAATTACCTCCCCACCCAAGTGCAAAAGAATATTGCCGTCGTGGGTGGCGGTCCAGCTGGTCTGGCGGCTGCAAGCATTGCGGCTGAGAGGGGGCATAATGTTTCTTTGTTTGAAAAAAGTGATCGTCTCGGTGGTCAATTCAATATGGCTAAGATTATTCCGGGAAAGGAAGATTATGCAGAGACCATAAGGTATTACAGCACCATGCTCAAGAAATATGAAGTCAATGTATTCCTCAACAATCCTGTGGATGCTGGTATGCTAAACGCAGCTGATTTTGATGAAATCATTTTGGCTACAGGAGTAACGCCTAGAGTTGTGGAATTTGAGGGAATGGATCACCCGAAGGTTTTGAATTATAAAGAAGTGTTGTGGGATGAAAAAAGCGTAGGTGAGAGTGTGGCCATTGTAGGAGCGGGAGGCATAGGTTTTGATATGGCGGAATATCTGGCACATGACCAGGAGCAGCAGGTCGATACCCAAGCTTATATGAAAGAATGGGGCGTGGATATGGATTACAAGTCGAGAGGTGCCACTGCCATACCTGTCAATAGTCCATCGCCAAGAGAAATACACTTACTCAAAAGATCGACTGGCAAACATGGAAAGAACCTGGGTAAGACCACTGGTTGGATACATAGAGCGAGCCTGAAAAAGAAAAATGTCCAGCACCACTCGCAATGTGAATATCTTTCAGTTACAGATGCCGGTTTCAAAGTGAAAATAAATGGTGAAGAAAAATTACTCGAAGTAGACAATGTTATTATCTGTGCGGGACAAGTAGTCAATGAGCATATAAGTGCTGGGTTATCCATAGCACCAGAACACATACACATAATAGGAGGAGCCAAAAATGCTAAAGGCTTAGATGCTAAGAGAGCAATAAAAGAGGCGGCGCTGCTGGCTAGTGAGTTGTAAAAAATCAGTGGCTCTACGCATTACAAATATGTTATTTTCTCAGTGTCTTTTCAATATATTGACAGACTGCAACAATTTCTGTTTCAGAAAGAACATCTCTATAAGGTGTCATTAGGCCTTTTCCATAATATACTTGAGCCACACTTTCTTGCAAGGGTAGTTTGGACTTGGTCAGGTCTTTAGCGCCATTTATCATCATATTACCTTTTAATCCATGACAGATGGCACAGTTCATTTTGAACAACTTTGCACCGTCAGCCTTGGACAGGTCAGAAGTTGATATTGAAGAAATAATTGATTTGGCTTTGGCAATCTGAGCAGGCGTCATACTGGCAGTCTTACTGTCAGATTTTTTGGATGAGGAATTCGTTGAATTTTTATTCCCAGCTTTATTGGTATTGACTTTATTGACAAGCTTTACAGTATTCTTTGGTGATCTGGGTTTTTCTCCTGCACATGCAACCAACCCTATCATTATCATTATAAAAGCTATTCGTCTCATTATGCTCAGTTCTTAAGGACTTCTTCTTTAATTAATAAGCTCAAGATATAAATCATAGCAGATTAATGGGCACTTACTTTGTAAATAATCAAATCGGTGCTAAGCTTACCATTATTCAGCAGATCTCAACATTGATTCGTTACACTGCTGAGCCTTACCTACTAAATGCCACTTAGTGGAGCAATACGATCTTACCTATTTGGTTTCCAGTTCTAAGCGCATCCAAGGCTTCTATTGCCGTATCAAGCGTATACTCAGCGTTTATTTGTGGTCTTATCCTGTGTTGTTCCATAAATGCAATCATAGCCATAAACTCCCTTGGGCTACCCATCGCTGTACCTATGAACTGGATATGCCTCAGGAAAAACTTGCTGATGCTGATGGTTGTTTTGGGTGATCCCGTGGAACCATAGGCCACTATTCGTCCCCCATAATTCATGAATTTTAAATAGTTATCCAAAACAGGCACTGGTGAACTATCCAAAACGATATCGATCCCTCCTGATAAATCTTTCAGCTTAAGATGCCATTCAGAATCTTTATAATTTACACCTCCTGTAGCGCCAAGCGCAATGGCCTTTGCAATTTTGTCAGGACTGGAACTTGTTACATAGATCTCGGCGCCAAATGCCTTGCACAAGCCTAGCCCAGCCTGAGCCACACCTCCACCGATTCCAGTAATAAGTACCTTACTACACTGCCTGATGCCACCATGACGTACCAATGCCCTCCAAGCAGTCAAGCCTGCTACAGGTACTGCTGCAGCTTCCGCCCACGAGAGGTAAGCAGGTTTAGTTACCAGATGAGACACTGGTACGCTGATATACTCACTTAGAGTACCAGGATCAGGCATTCCCATGACCCTGAAGGACTTATTAGGCGCCTGTTCGCTTTCTCCCCAATCGTAGCCAGGATAGATTATGACTTCTCGGCCTAGCCATTCAGCATCCAACCCGTTGCCCAACTCATGCACAATTCCTGCCCCATCAGCACCCAATATGCAAGGTAAAGTCATGCCTGGATAGAGCCCCTTCTGGATCCACAGCTCTCGGTGGTTGAGTGCAGAGGCTTTGATGTCAATTATCACTTCTCCAGCTGCCGGAGTGGGTTTGTCAGTCTCAGAGAGCTTCAATGTCTTATCTGCATTTAGAATTAATGCCTTCATATACTTACTATCATATTTAGTGAAAATATTTCTCGTGAGTGACCTCCAATATTAAATCCAGTGAGATACAACTCAATTGGTTTCAAAAGTATACAAGAGTAGCCAAAACTAAAAGACTGCTATGATTAACAATCCAACTTCTTGCTTGCTCTATCTGAAGCTACATCAGCAAATCAGTATTGCTTCTATGCGATCTGATAATGAAATGGCTAGTGGGCAGGCTACAATACTATCCAGATGTTGCAGGCCATAAGGTTTAAGAGTAGAGGGCATTAGGCTAGAGACTTTGCTAGGAGAAACAATTAGATCCGAAGATTCAGGTACGGGGTATTTACATCAAGGTGCAGAAGGCTTGCAACCAGGAAACAAGACTGAATTTAGATTAGAGTGGTAACGTAGCTGTATTAGTAACGGCTACTCAAAAACCAAGTTTCTGAGCACCTTCAAGACTTTGAAACGACTGTTATCTTCATTGCTCTGAAATGAAACCATTTTCTCCTCTATGTTTACTCTTACATTTGAAACATTAGCTATGCTGTTAAGCTCTTCAAGAATCTTAGAAGCACAATTGTCAGTCCTAATGTTTTCCAGCCTAGTGAATGAGTTCATAATAATATAGAGTTGTAAATTTTCCCTGAAAGATAGCTAGCCAGCTAACCATACACAGTACTTAGACTCTAAATTTCGTATAAAGTCATCTTTTCCCTGTAGACAAAAAGGTATATTATCTATATCAAATAAGTGATATGGCAGGACAACTTCTTGGATGGTAAAAAATTAAAGGGTCATCAAATAACTATACGAAGATGATGACGCTAAGCACACTTCATTGGCAGGAAGTAATAAATACTTATGCGTACTTAGACTTTTTGGCCTCTTTCTTTTCTGCTCTCTTTTCTTTTGCTGTTTTAGCAGGTTCTTTCTTAGTGTTTTTCTGTGAATTCTTGCCTTTCGCCATGATTGCAACTTTAGTTTATTTATTATAAGATAACAGCGCTACTCTTGAGTGAGCTGTTATATGCTAGTTACAAAAGTATGTTATTATAGCGTAATGGGTATTGTTCGACTACGATACCAGATTGTCTTTAGTAAGTTTGTTGTGGAGAGATATAGTGAATATAATTTGTGCTGAATTATTACGTTGTCTTAGAATGATATTTAAGTCTAATATAAAGATCAAGGCTATCGCTCCTGACGATTACCATTAAAACAAGTTTAAAAATCGATTCGGTCGCTTTACTTATTACCACTAATGTGTTAATTCTGACATATTATTAGCTTTTAAATTACAAAGTGTAAACTACCTTGCATTATTTAGAGGTATAATCATTTAGAGCTGTAGATCAACAGTCATAGCTGTAAATCATTTTTTCACAACTATCAAATCCCAAAAACGATGAGCAACCTGCAAGCGCTAGGCATGCCTATGGTATGTATCTTAATGTTCTTAAATTCCTCCAATCTCTTTTCTAATAATCTTGACTATTGTAATTCATGTCCTGGTGTACAGGATTATGAAGCATTAATGGAATTTTACTTTGAATCTGGTGGAGACGTCACCTGGTCAGGATGAGGATCTGACTGTAACATTGAAAACTGGCCTGGAATTATAGTGGACCCAATTTCGAGCAGAGTGACAGAAATATCACTGTTTGGGTTTAACCATCAATTATCAGGTAGTATCTCCCCATCTCTTGGCGATTTAACTGAATTAAGAACACTGGAACTTTTTAATCAGTCAGGACTTACAGGGCACTCATGAGGATACAGATTTCCCAAGTAAAACAACAGAAATATCTTATGATGTTTCAGGTAGATATCCTACAACTATTATAAACCCATTAGGACAAGAAGCCATAATTGATTATGATCAGATGTGGGGAGAACCTTTGACTGTCACAGACATTGATGGGCTAGTCACATCATTCAGCTATGATGGATTTGGGAGAGAAAAGAGTTCTATTTCTTCAACTGGGAGCACATCAACTATCACTTATGTCTGGGATGCTGGCAATGATGAAGAAAATTCATTATTCAGAATTTCGAATGAAACACCTGGATTGGCATCCACTTCAACTTTTTATGACAGTTTTGGAAGACCTATACAGACCAATACTTCAGATTTTAATGCAGAAATAACGAAATCCACAACTTCTTATAACGACTGGGGTTTAGTGAAATCTCAATCCAATCCATTTAGATTAGCCGGTGATAAGCTAACGACAACTTTTTCATATGACGATTACGGTCGTCAAAACTCAATAGACAATCCTACTAATGATATAGCCGTTAGCTATTCTGCTGATGCCAATGGCTATCTTTCAGTAAACAGGACAAGCGAAGAAGGAAAGTCTACAACTACGACCTATGATCCAGCAGGTAACAAAATGAGTGAAATTGACCCAGGTTCAGTAACAACCTCATATCAATACAATGCACTGATGCAGCCTAAGTTTGTAACAGTAGGTGGAACAGTGGTTTCGTCTATGCTCTATTATGGATATGGAAGACAATATCAGCTAGAAGACAAAGGAGGTTTCGGTGTAATGCTCTATGATCATGATGCGTATGGACAATTAACCGATCAGACTGACCCTAAGGGTAATCATACCCACATCGACTATGATATCCTAGGAAGACCCGACTTAGTTACCGTAGCTGGCGAAAGTGTAACTGACTACACTTACGTTACTGACGCAGCGGAGAATGGTCTCAATCAATTAAAGTCTGCGTCTTATAGTTATACAAATGGCATAGCCTATACCAATAGTGAATCTTATACTTATGATGCTCTAAGCAGACCAGCAAGCAAGACTGAGCTAATCAATGGATCAACCTTCACACATACCTATGATGAGTATAATGACAATGATCAGTTGGTTAAATATACCTTCCCTTCAGGGTTGCAAGTGACTAATAATTATGATGCCATAGGCTATCTGGCTTCCATTTCTGGACATGATGGTACTGTTTATACGGTTAGTGAGACTAATGCCTATGGTCAGGTGACCAGCAGTGTCTATGGAAATGGTCTGACCTGTACTAAGACCTATGACGAATATGGATTTCCTAAAGGATTTCAGACGAGTGATCCTGCCTTATTTGATATGGAGTTTAACTTCAATGTGCCGAACGGTAATCTTAATTGGAGGAAAGACAATCATAAAGGATCTGGCCAGTCACTGCAGGAGACTTTTACATATGATTCTGAGTGGGATAGATTAAAGACCATCTCCTTCTCTGGTTCTACCAGTCTGGATGGTCAAGTAGTGACAATGAACTATGAAGGCAACGGAAACATTCTGTCCAAATCGGATGTCAGTGATGCGAATTATGAATACGATGATACTAAAATCTATCAGGTCAATAAGATCAAAGATGTCATTGCAAATGTGACACCTTCGGAGACCGTCACATATAATGCAGCTCAACAACCTATAAGCATCAATCAACCCACTGGTGCAGCAATGACAATACAATATGGTGCTGACGATCAGAGACGGTATTCGGTACTGACAGTGGATGGACAGACCACAGAAAGGTATTATGTGGGAGACTATGAAGTCCAAATCAACCCAGATAATACAGAAGAACGCATCCACTTTATCGGCGGAGGGGTCATCACTGTCGAAGATGAAACTGGGCAGCGGGATAATTACTATATTCACAGTGATCATCTGGGCTCAGTACTGGCTGTCTCTGACCAATCCGGAGCAGAATATGCCCGCCAGAGTTTTGATGCATGGGGTAGGAAGAGGAATGCCACAGACTGGACCTATGATAATGTTACCGATTATGAGCAGAGTTGGCTCTTCCGTGGATATACCGGACATGAGATGCTGCCTGAGTTTGGTCTCATAAATATGAATGGTAGACTTTATGACAACATTGTTGGACGTATGCTAAGTCCCGACAATTATTCAGGACATGGAGGCACTTCTCAAGGATTTAATCGATATAGTTATGTACTTAATAACCCGTTAAAGTATACTGATCCATCGGGAGAAAATCCATTTGTGGCTGGAGCTATTGGGGCAGGAGGTGGAGCACTTGTGGCTGGTATTGTTAGTGATTGGGATTTGAAGTATATGGCAGTAGGAGCTGTTGCTGGTATGTTTGTTGGAAATTATGCTAGTAAAGCATTGGGTGGTGAATATTTTCATGGTTTTAAGGATTTCATAAGAACGGATCGAAATGTACTTAGTTCAGGTGCTTTTTCAGAGTTATTATATAGAATCCAACTTGGGCAAGATGATTTGGACGCGGAATTATTAAGCGGATTAAGATCCTTCAATAATTATAATAAAAATCCTACTCCTCAATATGAAAGACTTCCCAACGGAATGTATGTGAATGATGATTCATCGGAAAGTAGCAAGTTATCTCCAAGTGACCTTATCAATCGAGAAAATTCCAGAGAAAATAACGGATTTGTACTGGGGGCTGCTTCAGGTACTTGGGGAGCAAGTCAAGGAGATTATTTAACAAAATTCTATCCAAGAGGTCATGATATGCAATATGTTCAAATTCGTCTGGATGACTACATAGAGTTATGGGATATTGAATTTAAAGAACACAAGAGTGGTAAAGACGAAAAAGCTTATTATACGATAGCATTAAAAGGTTTGGAAACCAACGATTTTGGTCAAGAAACCAATGTGATTTATATTAAAATTAATAACAGAGAGACTTTCAAATCATGGAAAAAATTTATAAACTCCGAATACTAGGATTAATTTTTTTAGTCTCTGGTTGTTATTCAATTAACTTCTCTCAATTTGAAGAGAAATTAATTCTTCAAGGTTTGGATTCTGATGGCCTGTATTTTGAAGTTCATACAGAGATGAAAAATGACTCGCTTTATTCCGTAATCCTAAATGACAACATAGGATTCGGAACACTGTTTATCAATTCTATGAAAAACTTTAAAATGACAGGATGCTTGTCAGAAGAATGCGACCTCATAATTGAAATTAGCAAAGATTCTATTTCGTTTATGACACCAAATTTTCAAAGCCGATTATGCAATTACAAATTGTATAATTCAAATGAGTTCTTATCATCAATAGAACTTGAAAGCAGAATGTATATGTTTCTTGGCGAAAAAGACTTTTATATAAAAAAGGAAAGTACTAAAATGCCAATTCAGCATAATTTTTAATTGATTTTAACAAACTGAATTATGCTCACTTTTTTGCATTATTTTCAAAATAATAAACAATGTATCACAACCCAATAATTATAGTAAATCATTTCACTACTATGTGCCTCCACATCACCTTGCTTCTAAAGTTTTTTTTTTAAAACCACAGCGGTACCAATAGATGAAGAGACAAGTTTTATGACATTGTTAGTTTAAATTAGCTAAAATCAGAAATGGTTAGACTCTATAATGTTCAATGAAAAAATAATAAAATCATGAAACACAACCCTAGTCATAGCATAGAACAATGTAATAATCTGATGGATGTAATTCATCCGTATCCGTCCGAGCAACTACATATTGAAGTTCTGTGGTAAGTACTGTTCTAACTCTTGAATACTAGACTGGCCTATGTTTTCAAGTGTATGCTTAAGCCATTGATAAGGGTTTATGTCATT
>Ga0114957_1004375_pt1 | contig 12223 bp, 11 predicted proteins | sample BantaG_FD_87175 | JGI IMG/M metagenome (GOLD analysis project Ga0114957, IMG submission 87175) | Marine algal microbial communities from Bantry Bay, Ireland - BantryBay_4 metaG | ecosystem: Host-associated > Algae > Red algae > Unclassified | place: Bantry Bay, Ireland | collected 2014-11-21 | reverse complement strand
GCACGCTTGCTGATTCACCGCGCCGCGCAACTACGCGATTTGAACAAACCCTGCCTCGTGGAATCGTCTATGGCAAAATTGTTTGCCAGCGAGATGGCTGAAAAAGTATGCTCAGATGCCATCCAGATTCACGGCGGCTATGGCTACCTGCAAGACTACGAAGTTGAACGTATTGCACGCGACGTGCGCGTCTGTCAGTTGTATGAAGGCACATCTGAAATACAGCGAATTGTGATCAGCCGGGCTCTGCAAAGCCCTGACTAGTCATGGCATAAAAGCCCGCCAAGGCGCACTGTGGCAGGAAACTACTTTGCTCAATATAGCGGATGAAACACGCTAACCGAACAGTTCATGTAAGCTGATTGGAAAAGACCAGCATTCCCGATACCATCAATCGGGAGGGCGAAACACGATTAAGCGCGATCAGTAAAGGATTTTAATAGATGACCAAACCAATCGACTTTTACTTTGATTTCTCCTCCCCGTATGGCTATTTGGCGAGCACTCGAATAGAAGCGATAGCAAAAAAACACCAGCGTGACGTAGTCTGGCACCCGATACTACTTGGTGCGATTTTCAAAGTGACGGGGCAAGCACCATTAACCACCTACCCGTTACGCGGCGATTACGCCGTGCACGACTTTGCCCGAGCTGCCCGTGAGCACAACACCCCGTTCAAACAACCAGAACCGTTTCCGATCGGCACGGTAGCTGCCAGTCGAGCTTGTTGCTGGATAAAAGCGAACGAACACGCATTACCGACATTGTCTGATTTTGTTCACGGCACATTCAAGGCGTACTACGTCGACGGTAAAGATATTAGCCAGGTGGACGAAGTACTCGCAGTTGCAGAAGCGGTTGGTCTTGACCGGAACGACCTTAAAACCGCCCTCGCCGATCAAACGATAAAAGACGCATTGCGCATAGCCATTGAAAAAGCGATTGAGGGAGGCATATTTGGCTCTCCGATCACTGTTGTCGACGGAGAACGCTTTTGGGGCAACGACCGACTCGAACAAGTCGACAGATGGCTTAGTCGCGGTGGATGGTAAAACGGCTGCCGCTCGGCGGCTTGCCCTACTTGGCATACTGCTACAAGTATTACATGTCTTGTTCGGCATCACAGCGATTGCCGGTATGGTCATCAGCCATACATTAATCCATAAAACGCAAGGCACGCCATACCAATCCCAGCTACGATGGCAGCTCGTCACATTCTGGACTTGCGCAGTACTTTATTTCGCCGCCTTTGTGCTTTGGCGTCAGACCGGTTCGGTCTGGCTTATTGTGGTCGTATTCCTGTTCGCCGTTTATAGAATCGGCGTGTCTGTTTACTACTATCTGAAAAAGCGTCCACTTGGCAGAATACTCTGACCTGTCGACAATCTGCGTTTGGCGTTCATGCCAGATGACTCTGCGTAACGGTTGCAATCGAACGTTAGAAACCTGCGTGGAATTGGACAATCCGTCCGCAGTAGTGCCGGTAATGCTATGATCATTCACTGAAATCAATTCGAATTTTCGACAGATTAGAGGTCAGCATGAGCCAAGGTAAATCTACCCAAAACGAGCCATACCGAGTCGAGGTTACGCAAGGAGAGTCTTATTTCTGGTGCGCATGCGGCCAAAGCAGCACGCAACCCTTTTGCGACGGCAGCCATAAAGGGTCCGAATTTGCCCCAGTTAAATATGTTGCCGAGGAAACCAAAACAGTCGCCTTCTGCGGTTGTCGAGGAACCGGTAACGCACCTCTGTGCGACGGCACTCACAGGAAAGTTGATCAAGGTTAGGCACACCAAACGTGCGTAAAAACAAGTCGCTTTATTAACAGCGACTTCACTTTGTATTGCCGTTGAATGAATGGCACGACGTTAAGCTAATAACATGACCGATATTACCGCCGCCTACTACACAGGCAACAAAACATTCTCTGTTGAAACGAAAGCCAGCGTCGATCCTGGTCCCGATGAAGTTGAAATCAATGTTGCCTATTGCGGCATTTGCGGTACAGATTTGCACGTGTATCTTGGCCACATGGATGCGCGCATTGGCGATCACCGTGTCATCGGCCATGAAATGTCTGGTGTCGTTAATGCGGTTGGCAGTCATGTTTCGAACATTAATGTTGGCGATCATGTTGTGGTCAGACCACTCGATGCCTGTGGCGAATGCGCTGCGTGCCAACGCGGGTACCAGCATGTTTGCCAAAACCTTGATTTTCTCGGTTTAGATACCGACGGCGCATTCCAGGAAAAGTGGACAGTACCATCACACACGGTGCACACCTTGCCTAAAACGCTGCCGCTCGAACATGCTGCGCTTATCGAGCCTGTGGCAGTTGCTTGCCATGATGTAAAGCGCGGACGGGTAAAGGCCGGCGAAGATGTGCTCGTCATTGGTGGTGGCCCAATTGGCATGCTGGTCGCGATGGCGGCGAAGCAAGCGGGCGCGAACGTCACGGTGTCGGAAATTAACGAGCACCGGTTGGCCATGGCAGAAAAACTCGGTATTGGCACCTTAAACCCGGCCAAGGTCGATGCAGCCAAAACAATTCTGGAACAAACCAGTAACAAAGGCGCCGATGTCGTGTTTGAAGTTTCCGGCACACAACCGGGGGTTGATTTAATGACGGCAGCTACTGCCACGCGTGGGCGCATCGTTATGGTGGCGATCCACGCAGAAAAAGCCGAAGTCGATTTATTTCAGTTCTTCTGGAAGGAAATTGAAATGATTGGTGCGCGTGTATACGAACCCCAAGACTACGACGATGCCATAGAGCTCGTTGCCAGCGGCGGGATTGATGCAAAAGAACTCATTACGGGTGTACAGGTACTGGGCGACATCGGTGCAGCGTTCGCCGAACTCAGCGGCAATCCAACGGCGATGAAAACACTGATTAAATGCTCGGGAGATCTGGCATGAGCGTGTTAGACCGATTCCAACTCAATGGCAAGGTAGCGTTGGTTACTGGCTGCAAACGCGGCATTGGCAAAGCCATGGCGGTGGCGCTAGCCGAGGCCGGTGCAGATATTATCGGTGTTAGTGCTTCCCTGGAAGCAAACGGCAGCAACGTTGAAAATGAAGTAACCGCACTGGGTCGGTCGTTTAAAGCATATACCTGCGACTTTTCAAGCCGCGAAGACTTAAACAGCTTTATGCAAAATGTAAAAGCAGACAATCCAGTCATCGATATTCTCGTAAACAACGCCGGCACCATTAAACGGGCACCGGCAGCCGAACACACAGACGAACTTTGGGATGAAGTCATTGAAGTGAATCTGTCTGCCCAGTTTCGGTTATCACGAGAAATTGGTGGCCGCATGCTCGAACAGGGTTCTGGCAAAATAATATTCACGGCATCACTGTTAACGTTTCAGGGCGGCATCACCGTGCCGGGTTACTCGGCCAGTAAAGGCGGTATTGGACAACTAACGATGGCACTGGCGAACGAATGGGGCGCACGTGGCATCAATGTTAATGCTATTGCACCAGGGTACATCCGCACCGACAACACACAGGCTTTGCAAGACAATAAAGAACGTCATGATGCCATTCTGGAACGCATTCCTGCGGGCCGCTGGGGCGAACCGCAGGACTTTGCCGGACCTGTGGTGTTCTTAAGCTCAGACGCTGCGAACTATTTACACGGCACCATCGTTACTGTCGATGGTGGCTGGATGGGTCGTTAGTACGATAAGGTTTTCTCAGGCCTTGTGTTGTTGTCAGGCAATGTATCGGTCTTCTCTGTATTGCGTTGCAGCGCCGGAATGGTTCTGCAAATCGCGTCTCTTAATGGCGTCTTTGCTGGCACTGTACCCAGATAGGAAACGAGTGCAGATTCGTTCAGACGAATATCATGCTGCCACAAATAACGCATCTTAACTACATCGCGCAATAGCGGGATAAACAATCCCAGGGCAGTGAACAATGGCCAAGGCAAACTGGACGTTTTCAGCGTGTGGCCAGTCATTGATTTCAGTTCGCGCTTCACGTCGGCAAACGAAAACACATGACCTGCAAACGGCAGTACCATGTGCGCAGGTGCATCATTATCGTGGATGCGCTTTCGAACGACGCGTTCCGCGACCAGCGCCGCATCGGGTAAAAACGCCCAGGTGTGCTGAACATCAACCGGGCCAGGGATTGTTAGCCTGTTCTTGTGTAACGACTTGGTAAATTCATTGAACCAGTTATTGGTTGCAACACCCGGTCCGAAAAAATCACCAAAGCGCATGACCGTAGCGCGCAAACCCTCTGAGCATGCGCCTTCAATCATGCGTTCAAGAGTTTCGCGAACGTCACCCTTGTTGTTGATTGGTGCGTGTTGTGTGTTGTGATCGATCAAACCATCACTTGGAATACCAGCGTTGTAGATATTGCCAACAAAAAACAAGTGAGCATTGTGTTCCAACGCAAGATCGATAATGTGCTGTGTGTATTGCACCATCACCGGGTCCCACTTCGGATACGGCACATTAACCGCGTGAACGATGACGTCGACACCCGTGGCTGCTCTCGCCAGCGTTTCCGGATTATCCAGCGTTCCGGTAAACCACTGCAAGGCATTTTGTGCTGAACCGCCAGCGTGATTTTCGCTTTCACCGATCGCCGGCCGATTCAATTCCACGTGAGTCTGCCCACTCTGCTCTTTAGGCGATCTGCTGACTGCCCGGACCTGCCATCCAGCCTTCACCATCGCGTCACATGCCGCTGCGCCAAAACCACCGGTTGCACCCAAAATCAGTGCAGTATTGCCATGTTCGTCAGTTGAATGTCTCATTTTTATAGCCTCATGTTGGTTTGCTTCCTGGTTGTTAAATACCTTATCGACCCATAAACGAATAATAAATAGCAATAAACTGGTATCAGATATGCAATAATAGATATTATATAGTTTTCAATGCCTTACAATGAACTGGAATTTGATTCGCTCTTATCTGATGGTCGCTGAGCACGGCTCCACCCTCGCTGCGGCAAAGCATCTCGCCGTTACGCAGTCAACGATCAGCCGTCATTTACAAGAGTTGGAGTCGGCATTGTCGGTCCAGTTATTTGATCGACGAAAAACCGGACTGGTGTTAACCGACAAAGGTCACGAGTTATTGCGTTTTGCAAAAGAGATGGATAACGTTGCTGACAGACTGCAAACCAATGCATCGCACTATTCGAGCACGGTAAGTGGCACCGTGCGTATCAGTGCCAGCGAAGTATTGGCAGTGGATGTTTTACCCTATTGTCTGGAGCCGATGCTCGGCGAAAATCCTGAGCTACAAGTAGAGATTGTTGCATCGAATGAGGCATCAAATTTGTTGTCGCGCGAAGCCGACATCGCACTTCGCATGTTTAAGCCACAACAGCTTGATCTAGTCTCAAGACACTTAACCGATATTCCCGTCGCGTTCTACGCACACGAACATTACCTGAAACAACATAAGCCAGTTAAATCAATGGCTGATTTTGCCCGGTACCGGTTTATCGGATTCGATCTCAACACCTTGTTCATTGACGGCGCCAAACAAATGGGCATGAAGTTCAAGCGAACCGATTTTCAAATTCGTTCTGATTCAATCATGGTACAAAACCAGTGTGGACGGGCCGGGCTCGGCGTGATGGTCATGCAGGACAAGCTTGCCAAAAGCATGGCCGGTATGCAGCGTTTAGAAGTGGGTTTTGATCTTCCGCCACTGCCACTGTATATCGTTGCACAGCAGGAATTGCGCGCATCGCGAAAATTACGCGTTGTCTACGACGGCCTGGCCGATGCAATATTGTCGTTTTATGCTTAAACTATCAATAAGTTACTGAAAATTGCCATTACAAAGCCTGCTTTATTAGCGGCAAATCACCGTAAAACCACGATCCAGATTGAATTGGCAGCAGATTACTCGAAAACACGCTATCTCCGTAGACATGGCAATTGCAGTTACGGTCGCAGCCTGTCAATATGCCCGTGTTGTCTATCAGGCAAATACTGAATAAATAAATGTCTATATCAATCCACTGAGGAGACAAGTAAGCATGAAGATCTCGTTTTTTGTTAGTTCGGCGATGCTGTCAATTGGTACCCTGTTGGCAATGCCAGCCGTTGCCGCCGACAAGCTCACCTACTACTGCAGCGCGCAACCCGATTGGTGCGAACTTATGGCTGCAGGGTTTGAAGAAGAAACCGGTATCAAAGTCAACATGACGCGAAAGTCGTCGGGTGAAACGATGGCACAAATCAAGGCAGAAGCCAGTAACCCAAAAGGCGATGTCTGGTGGGGTGGTACTGGCGACCCACACTTACAAGCTGCAGAAGAAGGACTAACCGAAGCCTATGAATCACCGATGCGCGGTGAATTGCATGACTGGGCGATTGCTCAGGCCGAGTCCGGCGGGAACGCCACTATTGGTATTTACTCGGGTGCGTTGGGTTATGGCTATAACGAAGAGGTATTGATGGCGAACAATCTGCCGGTACCATCTTGCTGGAAAGATTTGATTAAGCCTGAATACAAAGGTCATGTGCAAATGGCAAACCCGAACTCGTCGGGCACCGCTTACACCACACTTGCAACCATCGTGCAACTGTTTGGTGAAGAAGAAGGCTTTGAGTTTATGAAAGCGCTGCATAAAAACATTAATCAATACACTAAATCGGGTTCCGCACCCATTAAAGCGGCTGCGCGTGGAGAGAACACCATTGGTATTGTGTTCATGCATGACGCAGTGAAACAGGCCGCAACCGGATTTCCAATTAAGGTAGTTGCACCATGCGAAGGCACCGGTTACGAAATCGGCGGCATGAGCCTGATCAAAGACAGCCGCAATCCGGAAAGTGCCAAGAAGTTCTACGACTGGGCACTAACTGCAGACGTGCAATCGCGTTCACTGGAAGTTAAGGCGTTTCAGGTTATGTCTAACAAAAGCGCTGAAAGCTCTCCTCAGGCACCCGACTTGTCCAAGCTGACACTCATCGACTATGACTTCAAAAAGTACGGGTCTAAGGCCGAACGTAGCCGACTGTTGAAGAAATGGGACGACGAGGTTTCAGTTTTACCGCAATAATTTTCTGTTATCGGTCCTCAACCGTTCGTCGTGCTGCGGCGAACGGTGCTGATCTCTTATGAATCGCACGGCAACAGCCTGGCTCATTGTTGGCCTAATCGGGTTTTGTGCTTTTCCATGGTACGTACTCGAGGATGGACTGTGGAGTTTCGAGTGGCTATTCGATGGATACCCGTTTGATACCGACTATGCGCCAGCGCTTTTTTTAATCCTGCAGGGTGAGAAGTTATGGTTGGCACCCATAGCGGCATTCCTGTTAACCCCTGCTGTGTGCATTTTTCGACTCAAGTCGCGTCGTTTCCTTTCCACGCTGCTGCTCATTGCCGGTGGCTTCGGCCTGTTTTACTTACTGTTGCAAGGTTTCTCCATTGGCATACGTGGTTGGAACAGCGAACTCCTTACCAGCGCATTCGGTGAGCTTGGCGACCGACAGTTCGGCTTCGGTTACGGCGCTATGCTGGTTGGTGTTGCGCTGCTGTTCTACCTAACAACCGGTATTGCCGGCAAAGGTGCCATTAACGGTGATGTGTTCATTGTTGGTGCCATTGGATTTGTGATTGCAATGGTCGGTATGTTCATACTGTTGCCAGTCATTAATATGTTGTCAAGTGCCTTACAAGACAACGATGGCAACTATGCCATTGGCGCGTTCCTGACAAAATTTTTCAGCGATAAAATCTGGGGACTGCATTGTCTTACCGAGCAACGCTCCTGTGGTGTTGCCTGGAACTCGTTGGTGCTGGCGTTAATCGTTGCAGCCCTGACGACACTGTTGGGGCTGGTTTTTGCGCTGGTAGCAACACGTTCCGGATTGCGACAAGCTCACCTGCTTCGCCCGCTGACAGTACTGCCAATCATCACACCACCGTTCGTCATTGGCTTAGCGATTATTCTCTTGTTCGGACTTTCAGGCGCGGTAACTACGTTTGTTGCAGACCTGTTCGGATTGAATCCAACCCGCTGGGTGTACGGTATGCCTGGTGTGCTCATTGCTCAGCTATTGTCTTTCACACCGATCGCGTTTCTGGTTTTGATCGGTGTTGTGGAAGGCGTCTCGCCATCAATGGAAGAGGCCTCCCAAACACTGAGAGCCGGTCGTTGGAAAACGTTCAGGCTGGTGTCCCTGCCCCTCATGCGCCCCGGACTCGCAAATGCATTTCTGCTTGGCTTTATTGAAAGCATGGCAGACTTTGGCAACCCACTTGTACTCGGTGGAAACTTCGACGTGCTTTCTACTGAAATTTTCTTTGCCATTGTTGGCGCTCAAAATGACCAGGGCAAAGCAGCCGTGCTGGCGATAGTATTATTAATTTTTACCCTAAGCGCGTTCTATGCACAACGAAAATGGCTGGGAAACAAATCGTATACAACCCAAACCGGCAAAGGTGATGGTGGTACACCCTTGTTGCTGCCGCGGCGCATTCTATACCCAAGCTACTTCATCGTGGCCATATGGAGTGTGTTCACACTGGTGGTTTACGGCATGATTGTTTACGGCGGATTTGTTGAAGTGTGGGGTTTAAATCATTCTCTGACATTTAAGCACTACCTCTCCGCCTTCGGTGTTGCCTTTAATGAAAGCGGGATTCTGTTTAGAGGTTCTGCCTGGGATTCATTCTGGACAACGCTGCGCATTGCCGCCACTGCTGCTCCTTTGACTGCGGCAGTGGGCCTGGTGACCGCGTATCTGCTAGTGCGGCAAAACTTTTCCGGTAAAAACGCATTTGAGTTCGGCACGATGTTGAGCTTTGCGATACCCGGTACGGTAATCGGTGTTGCTTATGTGCTTGCGTTTAATGTGCCGCCGTTCGAGCTAACCGGTACCGGTGTCATTCTGGTGCTGAGTTTTATCTTCAGAAATATGCCGGTGGGTATTCGTGCAGGCATTGCATCGATGTCTCAACTCGATAAAAGCCTCGACGAGGCCTCGCTGACACTTGGAGCAAATACGTGGCGTACATTTAAAGATATTATTCTGCCTCTGATGAAACCCGCCATTGTGGCAGCACTGGTTTTCAGCTTTGTTCGGGCGATGACGGCCATTAGCGCGGTTATATTTTTGGTTAGCGCAGAACACAATATGGCGACCAGCTACATTATTGGTCAGGTAGAAAATAACAACTACGGTATTGCCATTGCTTATAGCACCACACTCATTGTCGTTATGCTGACAGTGGTGACGCTGACTCAGTTGGTGATCGGTAAATCCACTACGAGTCGTCGCAATACAGCCAAAATGGCTCCAGCAATCTAAGCGGTTTGGATATCAACACAACATGAAACAAGGCCATGTCTTCGAACACGCTTGAAAGCAAAGCCGCATCGGTTGAATTTAGAAACGTGACCAAAGTGTACGGTGGTGACGTCACGGCGGTCGATGATGTGTCGTTAATGGTCAATCGCGGTGAGCTTGTTACCTTACTTGGCCCGTCCGGTTGCGGAAAAGCTACATGCCTGCGCATGATCGCCGGTCTGGAAATGGGAAGTGGTGGTTCGATATTCATTGGCGATACTGACGTAACCCGATTACCGGCCACCGACCGAGACGTATCGATGGTGTTTCAGTCGTACGCCCTTTTCCCGCACATGAACGTGTTTGAAAACGTATCGTACGGTTTACGTGTAAGCAAAATGAGCAAGGCTGATATTACTGAAAAAACCAATAACGGTCTGCAATTGGTTGGTTTGGCGGGCTACGGAGATCGCTTGCCCAGCGAACTCTCGGGTGGACAACAACAGCGAGTTGCCGTTGCACGCGCTCTGGTACTGGAACCGCAAGTGTTATTGTTCGACGAACCGCTATCGAATCTCGATGCCAAGCTGCGAAGACAAGTGCGGGAAGAAATTCGTGAACTGCAGTTATCCCTTGGGTTAACCGTGGTTTATGTCACGCACGATCAAGAGGAAGCACTCGCGGTATCTGATCGTATTATTGTCATGCGCAACGCAAGCATCGCACAAATCGGCTCGCCCAGAGATTTATACGAACAACCTGCCGACAGTTTTGTCGCGGATTTTATAGGTGAAGCCAATATCGTCGATGTGGACATCGACAACACCGGCAACGACATGGCCACAGTACAACTGGGCAGCGTTACCCTAAACCTGGCGGCACGTGGAATCCGAACTGGCCCAGCCAAATTGGCGGTGCGCCCAAACCGAATTCAACTTACGTCCACCAACACGACAACAGCGCTGAACGGTACGGTCAAGAAAAGTACCTATGTTGGTAATCATATGGAGTACGTCGTGGCAACCGATTTTGGCGAATGGTTTTCAACAACCGACAATGTCGATCAGGTGTTTGAAGAAGGCAGCCCGGTTCAGGTGACATTTAGTGAAATTGGGCCTGTGTTGCTACCAGACTAAATTGCCGTTTTTGCCCGGTGCCAATTGTGGTTTGCCGTGAAATTGATGTATCGATGCTACGAGATTACACTCCGCGCAATACCTGATAAACCAGCAATACCTCGCCCGATAACACGCGGACTGACCATTTCAGGGTATTACATATGCTTCCACGACAATGATGCCTCCAGAGTCGTTGAAACAATTGACAATAAATACTTAACATGGCAAGGTTTTTATACAAATCACTACCAAAAGATCCACTCGGAGAATCGCCTTGATCAGAATCACACAGTCTTTGTTTCTATGCCTCGCGTTGATGTTTAGTGCATTCAGCGTACAAGCTGAATATCCGGAAAAGCCAGTTGAATTTATCGTGCCGTGGCCTCCGGGCGACTTGGAAGATGTGCTCACACGAATGATCGCTGAAGATTTTCAAGAGCAATACGGTACAGCAGCAGCCGTGGTTAACAAACCCGGTGGCGGTGGCGGACCCTTCCCGGGGGCCATCGGTGTTGCCACAGCACCTGCTGACGGTTACACCATTGGGTCCTTCGTGATCGCAGTGCCGACTATTGGTCACAACATCGGTATTGCAGAACTGGCACCTGAAAAGTTTGACCCGTTGGGTATCTTTTTAACCTACCCTTTTGTTTTGGTCGCGTCCAAAGATGCTCCGTATAACTCCATGGCAGAACTGGCAGAACACGCCAAAAGCAACAAAGTGGCGCTCGGGCATTTCGGCGCACCATTGCCGCCAACCAGAGCCTCTTTGGCCTATGCCAAAAATGCCGGCTTTGAATGGGGCTCAGATGCCGCCTTCGATGTGCTCGACTGCAACAGCCTGGCATCAGGTGACGCTGACGTTATTAACACCACCTTGCAATTGGTTATGCCGTGTATGGACGATGTTAAAGTACTGGCATCCATTACCGATGAACGCATTCCGCTCATTCCAGATACGCCCACCATGGGCGAACTCGACCCGGCTTTAAACCTCGCACTGTGGAACGGCCTGTTTGTACGCAAAGAAACGCCGGACGACGTACGGGAAAAAATCATTGCTGTTGCCAAGGCCACGGTTATGTCAGAACGTGCTCAGAAACTTGCGGCCGATACTGGCGCGTTGGTGTATTGGCAAGATGCTGAAACGTCCGCACAGAGAATTGTTGATGATCGCGCCACTCTCGGCGAGATAGGCAAAATTCTGGAATAAACGATGGTTAGGTCTGGGCTCGCATAGTGCTCTATGCGGGACGGTGTGACGGATTGCAGATTGAAATCACCAGAGGTCAAAAGTAACCACGGAGGTCAGCTCGTATTCGGGCTGGTCTTCGTTTTGTTCACAGTTTTTTTGTTGTTGACGTTGACCTCTGAAACCCGTTTTACCGCTGGCAAACAACTTTTTGCGCAGCCACGTTTCTGGCCCGGGGCTGCCGTACTAGGCATGTTTGTTTTTGGTTTGGGTCATCTTTATGGCCAACGAAAACGCAATAACCACAATACTGGAGCTGAACTGCTTAGCTGGATCAAAGCGCTCGAGTATTTCGTCTGGTTTATGGTTTACGTTTTTGCCGTACCAGTCGCGGGCTACCTCCCCACAACGCTCTTGTTCATGTTCTTGCTGGCATTGCGCCTCGGATATCGATCAGGTAAATCGCTTATGCTGGCTTTGCTCATCGGTTTTACAGTTGTACTGGTATTTAAAACCGGCCTTTCTGTCAGGATTCCGGGCGGTGCTGTTTACGAACAATTTCCCAGTGCCATGCGCAATTTTATGATCACGTATTTTTAGCATGGAGCTGTTGCTCTCCTCGATAGGCATTCT
>Ga0114957_1004374_pt1 | contig 12225 bp, 15 predicted proteins | sample BantaG_FD_87175 | JGI IMG/M metagenome (GOLD analysis project Ga0114957, IMG submission 87175) | Marine algal microbial communities from Bantry Bay, Ireland - BantryBay_4 metaG | ecosystem: Host-associated > Algae > Red algae > Unclassified | place: Bantry Bay, Ireland | collected 2014-11-21 | reverse complement strand
TGCTGCGTAGAACCACGAAAGACTTAGAGAGCCCAAGAATTCGAGAAATCAAGAAGAAAAGAGAGTAGTTGTCTATATAACCTAAACAGAAATAGCACTAGCTTCAATAATACAGTATGTGATTTCTATCTAATAAATACTAATTTTGTAGCGGACAATTTTTAAAATATTTTTGTCTCTATTATGTAATTTGGTACTGAACAAATATAAATATGAATTCTAGTGTGTTTAATATTTTGATTTTTATATCCATCGTCTTAGCCACTTTGATTATTGGTATGTTGGCTAATAAAGCCCTCAGCAAAATTGTGAATAAATCAACCAGGGAAATGACAACAGACCCAACTAATCACAAGTTTTTGAAGCATGTTATTTTAGCAAGTATTTACCTAATTGGATTTTCGATAGCTGTTTATGCTCTGCCAAGCTTAAGAGCCTTAGCGGGTTCATTATTAGCTGGTGCTGGAATCTTAGCTGTTGCTGTCGGTTTTGCAGCTCAACATGCGCTAGGTAATGTAGTGAGTGGAATATTTATTGTAATCTTTAAACCATTTAGAATCAATGATAGATTGGCACTTCAATCACACCAAGGTATAGTTGAAGATATAACATTAAGGCATACTGTAATTAGGAACTTTGAAAACCGGAGAATTATAATTCCAAACTCGGTCATTAGCAACGAAATAATAGTCAACGCGGATTTTGGTGATGATAGAATCGTAAGATGGGTTGATATGAATATAAGTTACGATAGTGATATCGACATTGCTAAGAATATAATTAGAGAAGAAGTAATGACACATCCGATGCACATTGATCCACGTACACCAGCTGAGCTAGAAGCAGGAGCTCCTGAGGTTGCTGTAAGAGTTGTAGCAGTAATAGACAGTGCAGTAAGTCTTAGAGCTTGGGCATGGGCCAAAGATGCTCCGAGTGCGTTTGAAATGGGCTGTGATTTGTTAGAATCTATTAAAAAAAGGATTGACGAAACTGAAGGTGTTGATATCCCTTATCCTCACCGAACTGTGTATCTCAAAAAAGAAGAGAATCTTAGAAATACTATCAATATTTAAAGTGATTTATTGGTTTTAAAACTACTACCAAATCGACCTGCTTCTAAATGCCTAAAATAATAATTACAAGAAATATTTGAGATGAAATAAAAATAAATAAAATTAATGTGACCAAATAAAAAACAATGACTCTCTGTATTGTTCGATAGCTTAAATATAATCAATTGATATCGAATATTGAAAGTAAATTATTTAGTTATTCATTTTTTTAAAAGTCAATCAAAAATGGCACAATCAAAAACAGAAAAAAGAAATGCAGCTAAAAAAGTAGCTGAAGCAAAATCTAAAGCTAGAAAAGCAACAAGAGCATCTATGCCACAGCAATCATCATCTGGTGGTAAAGTTGTAAAAGGACGAAAATCATTATCTTCAGGAAAGAAGAAGTAGTAAGAAAAGTCAAATATCGAGTAGAGATGGGCTGTGCTGTTGTTTTAATTGCACAGCCCTTTTTAAATTATATAATCTGCTCATATAGAATATAATGAATAATATAAGTAACATACTTGTGGCGTCAGAACTTAATAGAGAGTCTTATGAAGCACTGGCATATGGGATTACTCTTGGTTTATTGTATGATGCCAAAGTGAGTTGTATACACGTAGTAAATCCATCACCCATAGATGTTATTAAAGAAACATTTCATATTGGATCTGCCAAATATGGAGAGGCGCTCAGACAAGCAATAGAAGAAAGTGAAAATCTTCTATATCATATTGTAGATATAATTGCAAGAGAATTAGGAGTTGGTGAAGTTGATATCGATCTTAAGATTGTTACTGGTACATTAAGTGACTCTATCATGAATAGAGCTGTTGAGTTGGATGCTGATTTAGTTGTTATTGGTACTGAATCTGGCTCTAAATTTTCACGTACACCGCACACAAACTTAGCACTTAATATGATTAAGCATGAGAAAGCAAATGTGTTACTTGTACCTTCTGGATTTAAACTAGAAAGAATCGAGCAGATAGGTGCATTTATTGATTATAATGAAAATGACATAGATTTTATAAAAAGTATGATAAAACATGCAAAAAAAACTGAAAATGCAGCAAAACTCATACATGTCATAGAAAGTGAAAAAAATGTTGAGAAAGCTAAACACTGGCAGAAAGAATTTGAGACATTATTTTCTAATGACATTCAGCAAAATAATGTAGCATTCTATTTAGAAATAGGAAAAGTCGACACTATTGTAAATTCTCTAAAAAATAAATTCGGCATAGATATGATGGTTATCAGAGCATACCATAGACATTGGAGTATATTTTCTTCGTCATCATCATTTTCTGAAAAAGTGATAACAAATATCAAAAGTCCACTTATGGTATGTAAGACCATTCCAATACACACTTAAATAAAAATATAAATCTCAAGGCTCAAAATGATGTTGCCAAGTAATAGTGAGCTTCTTAATTGAAAAAAACACATTAGTATTTAACTTGACAGTACTGAGTACTCATCGTTAGATGATAATCCTGCTCTACTGAATACTCAGTATTAAATCTTCTTTATTTAATGCATAACCTACGACTTAATGAAACTACTAAAACCATATTTTTTGATTTTACTCTTGATTTGTCTATACACACTGAATCTACAAGCACAGTTATCTGAAACTAGAAAGTCTGATATAGCTGAGATAAAAGTGGCAAGGTTTCAAAATATCTTAGATCTAAATCCTATACAATCTACACAACTAAAAGAGCAAACGATTATAATGTTGAATGCCCAAAGTAATGTATCTGGTGGCAAGAATATTTCAAGGCAAGTAAATAAAAATTTAGATGAATATTACGCTAGTTTAACTAGTTTAAAACCACAGCAATTAGCAACTCTAAAGTTGATGGATTCAATAGATAGAGAAGGTAGAAAGGGTACATACAGCGACTTGATTAAAGCTTATGACCAATCATCAGAATTTGCGATATCAGTTGCATCCTACAACTGGAATATAGTATTGCCGATACTAGTGTCTTATCGAAAAGATTTAGATAGATATATTTCACCTGCGGATAGAGCGACCATATCTGAAATAAGAGTCAAAATGATAGAGAAATTTAACTTTATTAATACAGTAAGAATAAGAAAACCATCTATCGAGACCGAAATTATAATATCGGCTATTCAGGACGAAATATTATCAGATATTCAAGAGTCAGCTCTTCCTAGACTATTAAAAAAATATGACGATAGGATTAATAACGTGAGATCAGATTTGGCTAAATATGAAAAACATATAAATATTGATATTAAAGAAATCTATGATGAACATAAATTAAGTGATCATATGAATCAGATTGATAATGAAGTTGAGTTTTTAGGAATGCTTGGAATAAGTAAACTATTGAAAGCCTCATTTTTTCTTCTTATGGATGGTGATAGTAGATCCGCATCTTTTAAGATCAAAGCCGTTCATCTCATGTCAAACAGACTTTAGGCTTAAATAGATCTAGACAAATTCATAAATGAATTGCGTATAACATTTTATATCTTTAAGGTTTGGTAATATTTAGAAAACAAATCAAAATGGAAGATAATAAGTCAGCAGAATCAGAGAATCAAGTAGCAATAAGCCGCAGAATCCTTGGAGGTGAAGCACCAATAGTTATCAATGAAATATCGGATAGGTGTTTATATTCTGGTTTTTTTGGCACGCTCGACAGTGTAAGGATGAAGAAAGTTATAGATAATATAATGGAAGTTGCTGATCGCAATGATCATGATCTCATTATTATTGATCTTAGCAATGTTGAAGTAATAGACAGTGCTGTTGCCGGTAACTTAAAAAAGTTAAACAAACTACTCCAGCTGATCGGCATGGAGGTAGTCTTTTGCGGGTTTAAGCCAATTGTAGCATCGAGTATGATAAGTGCGGGTGTAGAACTCGATAATATCAAAGTGGAAAAGAACTTAAAAAGAGCAATAAAATATGTGTACAGAAAACAAGGACTTAAACTTGTGCCAATCACCTAATATGATTAAAATCGATTCCATTAGTAATAGAGATCCTAGATTGTTGACTTCCTCACCACAAGTGAATGAAAGCATTCTCCAATTTTTATCCAACTTGAAGGTAGGAAATCAGATGTTTTTTGTAACGAGGCGTTTTAATGCAGAAACATCTTTTGCATGAACTCGACGCAACCATCGAAGTACTTAAATTTCAAAATCAGATTAAAAATTGAATCTGATGTTGGGCTGCTTACTGATTCAGTTAGGAAGCTATGTTTAGATTGTCGATTTGATAGAGTTGATACAGAACAAATGGTACTTGCTTGTTCTGAAATTGGACATAATTCCATAAGACATGGAAAAGGTGGGCAGGCTGAAGTACAAAATCTTAAACAAGGAAAGGTCATAAGAGTGGTTATTACAGATAAAGGTCCTGGAATCAACAATATAGAATTAGCAAGTCGTGAAGGATATAGCACAGTGAAAAACAGCTTAGGATTAGGCTTAGAAGGAGCTCAACGACTAGTTGATCATTTCCACATAGAATCAAAATCAGGTAAAGGGACTACTGTCACCCTTGATAAATATCGACCATTACCAAAAAGCACTGTAGACTACGGATTGGTAAGTATTCCTGACAATAAATACAACTATAATGGAGACCAATACGTATTAAAAGAATATGATGGGGATTCGATATTAATTGGCGTTATTGATGGACCGGGGCAAGGTTATGATGCTCATTCGATAGCGCAAACTTGTAAGCAATTTGTCGAGCAGAATTATCGAAAACCTTTAACAGAGCTGCTAGCTGCATTAAATACTCTAATGAAAGAAAGCAATGATGAGACTGGGATAACTTGTTCATTAGCACGAATTACTCCTAACAATTTGAGTTATGCTGGTCTTGGCGACACACATGCATATTTGGACGTAGCTGGTAGTGATCTTAGAACGATAGAAAATCAAGAAGGAAGAATTGGCTATGTCAACAGAGTGAAAAAAGAAAAGGCAATTATATCTTTCGATAATGAGATAACAATAATTATGTGTACCGATGGAATTAAAACATTCACAAAAGAACTTCCTTCTAAAATTAGTAATGCTCAAAATTTAGCCAATGAGCTCTTTGATATGTATCATAGGCCTCATGGTGATGCTACTATTCTCATTGCAAAATATAGCTTATGAATACAAATACTGAGGCGGTTCATTTTCTTAATTCTTTAATAACTAATATAGATTTGGGGGTATTATGTTTTGATATGGAAGGCTATATTACAATGGTCAACTCAAAAGCCCTCGCATATTTTAATATTCGTGAAAGTGTAAATAATATTATTGATAAAAAGATCTTGTCGTATATCGAAATCGAGGATGTTGTAAAAGAAATAAGCACCTGTCTAAATAAATCAAGAAGAGATTTTCATTTTAGTAACATCCATTTCAATAATAGATATCTTATCGTAGATGGTATAAAGTTGCTTGATGGCATGTTATTAAGTATTACGGATGTAACTGAAAAAGTTTTGGCAAAAGATAAAGCCACACAATCACTCCTTCTAGGACAAGAAATAGAACGAAGAAGATTATCGAAAGAAATTCATGATGGTGTCGGTCCCAATATGAGTACAATTAAATTACAGTTAGATTCAATCAAACAAAAGTTGAAAGATCAGAATGCAGTAGCAGCATTGAAAAAAGTGTCCGAATCAATAAGTGAGATAGCACAAGATATACGACATATTTCTCATGATCTCATGCCAAGTAGTCTAATTGATTTTGGTGTGGTTACAGCATTGTCAAATTTCTCAAATACGATATCAAGCACAGGCGATATTGATGTTGAATATCATAGTAATATTGAAGATAAATTATTGTCTCAAGATTACGAGCTTAACATTTATAGAATAGTACAAGAACTTGTCAATAATGCAATTAAATATAGTAATTGCAAATCAATCCAAATAAATCTAAGACTTGATGAAGATAAATTAAGAGTTTTTGTACAGGATGATGGAATTGGAATGGAAACGAACGTTATTCAACCTGGAAATGGTTTGCATAACATTAGTATTAGAGTAGAATCCTTACAAGGTAATCTGGAAATTGATTCCAGCCTAGGGCGAGGTGTTGCAGCTCATATTGAATTACCTCTTCCAGCTTTACAAAATAATACAAAGTAAAAATCAATGAAAGTTGCCATTGTAGATGATCATAAAATGTTTAGACAAGGAGTGGAATCGCTTCTAAATGACCATGAGGACATGACCTTGGCTTGGGGTGCCGCCAATAGCAAGGAGACATTATCGCATATTTCCAACATTGTTCCAGATGTAATATTGATGGATATTTCTTTAGGTGATGAGAGCGGGATTTCACTATCCAAACTCATACTACGTGATTATCCTGATATGAAGATCCTTGGATTGTCCATGCACAAAGAAGATAATTATATCGTAAAGTTATTAGAAATAGGAGCTAAAGGGTATCTTCTCAAAGATGCGGGTGCTGATGAAATGATAATGGCTATTAAAAAAGTTGCTACAGGAGACACATACTACAGTTCCCATGTGACTAATGTTCTTATGAAACATCTTCAACAAGGTACAAAGCCAAGTGAGACTGGAGATCTAGTGAAATTGACCAATAGAGAATTAGAAATACTAAAACTCATCTCTAATGAATATTCGAATCCAGAGATTGCATCACAATTATTTATTAGTATTCGAACCGTAGATACACATCGCCGTAATTTGTTAGATAAGCTCCAAGTGAAAAATACGGCGGGACTTGTTAGATATGCTATGAGACATGGATTAGTAGATTAAATATTCTTTTCTACTTGCGGCAAAGACAAAGTTTGCTAACTACCCTATTCTATCTAAATATCACGTGATGAAATTTCAGAACTTTCCTTTATAATAATTCTAAAACATTTGATATATTCTGTGACGCAATAGATCATATTGACTCTTTAATAAAATATAAAATTAATAACTAGAATGAAGCATCTAACTTTAATAATTTTTTTATTCGCAATTACCGTTTTGTCAGCACAACATTTAGGAATAAAAGGAGGATTAAACTTCACTAATGTATCAAGCGAAAGGGATTTAAATCTTAGTACAAGTAATGGATTTCATGCAGGATTAACTCTTGATCTCTCTTTACCACTCCTAATAGATATGAGTACAGGATTAATCTATACTAGAAGAGGATACAAATCGAATGAACCAGGAAGAGTTGGTAATGTATCCATAGACTACCTTGATGTTCCTATTGATTTGGTATTTAAATTTAAGGTTGCTGACTTAGTGGGCGTATATGTGTCAGCAGGTCCATACTTTTCATACGGACTTTCGAGTCAAGTCTTTGACACAAACGGAATATTACGCAATGGGTTTACCAGAGATGATATTGACCTTAATAGATTCGATAGTGGACTAAGCATAGGGGTTGGAGTTGATGTATCGAAATTTAGACTTTCAACAGGATACAGCTTAAGTCTGACTGATAATGGCGCTGATTTAGAAAATCGATTAGAAAATCGAATTTTTATAATATCTCTTGGGTACATTATTTTCTAAATAAATAGAAATTATTTGTGACCGAATAGAACTTTATGACTCCTCTATGAGTAACAAATAAGACTATATTTTAATTTAAAAAAAAAACCTAAACAAGAATGAAAAAAGTAATAAATATAACATTTTTATTTGCGCTTATTGTATTAATTTCATCATGTGCAAGTAAGAAGCAATTAGAAACTGTAAGGTTAGAATTAGATGATGTAACGAATGATTACAGAAGATCACAGACTCAGTTGGATGATTGTAATCTTAAGTATACTAAAGCTATGGGAGAAACAGAATCACTCAAAGTTCAGTTAAGTAGCCGAGGTGATCAGATTCAGGATTTGAAAGACCAGATAACTGACCTTAAGAAGCAAAGAGAAAACCAAATGGCACAGGTTGGTGATCTTACTGTATTGTCTAAAAAAGCGAATGATAATATTGGAAATACTATCAAACAATTAGAGCAAAAGGATAATTATATCAAGTTAATTCAAGCTGCTAAAAGTAAAGCGGACTCTATGAATTTAGCATTAGCGATAAATTTAAAAAGCGTTCTTGCCAGGGGTGTAGAAGATGAAGATATTGAAGTTAAAGTTGATAAGACAGTTGTGTATGTAAATCTGTCTGATAAGATGCTCTACACATCTGGAAGTGCTTCGATCACTCCACGAGCGGATGAAGTATTATCTAAAATAGCTCAAATCATAAAATCAAGACCTGATTTAGATCTCATGGTTGAAGGATATACAGATAATACACCAATAAGATCTTCATGTATGGATGATAACTGGGACTTATCTGTAAAAAGGGCAACATCTGTCGTAAGAGCATTACAAACTAAATATGGTGTCAATCCAGATAAACTAATAGCTGCAGGTAGAGGAGAATATAATACACTCGCTGATAATAGTACAGTAGAAGGAAGAGCAATAAACAGACGAACTAGGATTATACTGTTACCAAAGTTAGGTCAGTTTTACGAATTACTTGACCCTACTAAGATGCCCAAATAGTCAAAAAGAAATTTTAGAGAAGAAAGCCCTCGTTATCAACAAGATGATGAGGGCTTTTTTTTGCCTCTGGATACTAGGTAAATTGCGTAGAAAATAAATACGTCTTTTAGCTGTATTCTTAGTTTTGATAAGATTCGATCTTTGAGTTATAAATATTAACAATAAAAGATTAAACATGATCTCTTCACAAACATTACGAAAAGAAGAAATACTAGTAATCACATATCAAACTACAAACTGCAACAAAGCATTTGGAGAACTATATGAAATGTTTTACCAACAACTTTTTGATTATGTAAATAAGATTACAAACAACAGCGATGATGCTTTTGACATTACTCAAGAGACATTTATAAGAGCCGCTCAAGAACTACATAAATTAAAAGTTCCTATAACTTTTAGATTTTGGTTATTCAGGATTGCAAAGAATATGTGCATGAAAAACTATAGAAAGCTTGCGAAACGTGCATATGACAGTTACGAAGAAGATAATATTAGCCAAGACTATAGTGCAAGCGAAGCTATTGAAAAAGATGAACTATTAGAGAGAATGGCATTGATCCTATCAACACTATCAATAGATGAGCAAAATCTATTATTGTCAAAATACAGTGATGGTAAGTCTATAAAAGAGATAATGGAGGAAACTAGTCTAGGAAGCTCAGCAATAAAAATGAAGCTTATGAGAGCAAGAACAAAGGTCATCAATAAACTATGCGTATAATATATTGGTAATTATGATCTTATTATATGTGACCAAATAGTCCATTGGGACTCTATTAACTAAATAGAAAGCCCATGATATATACGCTTCCATTACAATCTGATGAATTACTACAACCTGCATATTTTAAATTGAGAAAATTAGTAAATCCTACAATTGATATTATTCATTTAACAGTAAAGAATAGTCATAACCTTGATCTTAACAATAATCAAATTTATAAAAAAATACTCCATTTAGATGGTAGGTACAGAACTCTAACAAACAGTTGGTTGTCACCTAAAGTTAATATAAGAGTGATAAATCAATTGTAGCTGCCTTTTATTTCATTTATAATTTAAACATCAAATACAATATATATTGATCTTCTGTATAAGTATAGAAAGCATAAGTTTGTCGCATTTATATTAATAACAATGAATAAAATACAATCAATAAAAATGAAATATTTATATCTTACAATTATAAAAGTATTAGTTCTAGGTACAGTGTCTGGTCAATTAATTCCTGTCAATGGTTTCATAATTGACAATCAAAACAACAGAAAACTTGATAATGCTGAAATCACAGTGACTGATAATAAGGGTACAAAACCGTACATAGTAACTTCGGATAATTTGGGTTTTTATACCCTTGAACTTCAAAGAGGTGCCACATATACACTTAATGTTGAAAGAGTAGCCTATAGTAACAAGAATGCTATTTTGACTATTCCAAAGGATGCGATAGAAAAAATTACTAACAATATTTTGTTGCAAAGACTGCCTGGATACGAATTTCAAGCAGATGTCAGAGAATTATTGTCCAGAGGAATAGGTAGTGAGAAACAATTGGGTCAGGAATTAAAGAATCTCAAAATTGAGATATACAATAATACATTAGATAAAGAAATCAAAGTAGTAGAAGATGATCCGAAGAATACTTTTGAAACAAATTTTGAAAGAGGAAATCACTATACAATCCTCATCAGAAAGAAAGGCTACTTTGCTAAAAGAATCGAAGTCAATGTAGATATTTATGGGTGTATTCTTTGTTTCGAAGGTTTAGGAAATAACTATTCACCTGAAATAGAGTCCGCTACAGGTGGCAATGATCGTGGTGTTTTGATTGCTAATATTCCAATGAAGAAAATAGTGAAAGATGAAGTAATACGCCTTGAAAATATCTACTATGATTATAATAAATGGAATATCCGACCAGATGCTAAGCCTGCATTGGATAAATTAGTAAATACGCTGAAAAGAAACCCGATAATAATAGAGCTAGGCTCACATACTGATAGTCGAGGTAAAGATGATTACAATATGGACTTATCAAATAAGAGAGCTAAATCAGCTGTTGATTATATATTATCAAGAGGTATAAAATCATCTAGAATTTCAGCTCAAGGCTATGGCGAGTCTTCACCACTCAACAGATGTGTGGATGATGTTAAGTGTTCTGAAGGTGAATATCAATTCAACAGACGAACAGAATTTAAAGTGACTGGATTATTAGAGACTACTAATTTCGCTAAGAAATCCCTTAAAGAAATTCTGCAAGAAGAAAAACTAACGAAGAAGAGATTGAAGGAGCAAGTTGAAGGAATGTAGAGTTCATGTTTCAAAAAATCAAATGGTTCGAAGTCCTTATTCGGTTTATTTAATTTAACAAATCTTACTTTTAATAAATGACTGTAAATATTGCAGTCATTTGTTTTTTATCCATTTGCCATTCACAATCTGATTCCTTAGCTTAGCACCACATCAAAACAGACAGTACAATGTCCAAAGATAAGTCCGCATCGTTTATGATTAGATTCACACAAAAGATATATGAATCTGATGAAGGAAATGCCAATGTGCAATGGAGAGGAAAAATATCACATGTCCAAAGTGGAGAAGATAAAGGCTTTGTCGAATTCGATCGTGCAGTAGATTTTATGCAAGAACATCTAGGTAATGTAACTCAATCCACAATAGAGGATAAGTCTGAGAAAGAACAAGAAGGAATCCTATCTAAGAGTTTCGATATGTTGAGAAAGTTCAAAGATCAAGCGCCATCTTTTGTTATGGAAACAATTAAAGATCCTATGGCTCAAGTGGAAAATATTCAAGGTCAGATTAAGGAACAAATAAAAGATGTAAGCGAAGACCTGAGTCAAAAAATCGATGTTGATAATCTTCGAATGGCATCAAAATCTGATTATAAAGAGGTGCTTTCTATGATGAAAGCGATGTCAAAACAAATTGAAAATCTTACTGAAAAAGTAGATCAAATGGACAAGTCTAAAAAGAAATAATGTCCTTAGATCATAATCTAGAAGATATAAAACGCAGTAAACAAGAGGCATCGCTTGTCATAGAGACATTAGGTGGGTTTCGTGTGTTTGTTGACGGTCGTGAGATTACGCCTAAAGAATGGGGACGTGATAAAACAGCCCAACTAATTCAATTTTTTATAACAGCTAGACATAGACGAGGATTACATAAAGAACAGATTATAGATAGACTCTGGGAAGACTCTACCATCGATGAGGGAATGAGAGATATCAAAGTCGCACTTCATGGAATTAATAAAGCCCTCGAACCAAATAAAAAACCACGAGTAGACCCCAAATTCATCATTAGACAAGGACTCACATACCAATTAAGTGAAAAGAATGTATGGATCGATGCAGAAGCATTTGACCAAGCACTTGCTCTAGAAAGCTTGGATATAAAGAAGAATCCAGAAAAATCAATACAGATTTTAAAATATGCAACTGATCTTTACAAAGGCTCTTATCTCCCTAATAGAGTATTTAATGACTGGACGTCTACAGAACGAGAACGCTTACAGTTATTAGCAATAAACGCTATGATAAGTCTCGGTGAATTAACACTTGAATCAAATCCTGCCGA
>Ga0114957_1004373_pt1 | contig 12226 bp, 14 predicted proteins | sample BantaG_FD_87175 | JGI IMG/M metagenome (GOLD analysis project Ga0114957, IMG submission 87175) | Marine algal microbial communities from Bantry Bay, Ireland - BantryBay_4 metaG | ecosystem: Host-associated > Algae > Red algae > Unclassified | place: Bantry Bay, Ireland | collected 2014-11-21 | reverse complement strand
GGGGGGGGGGTGGCTCGATGGCCGGCGGGCTGTCCCGACGGGCGCCGGCCCGGGCAGGGGCGTCGCCCGTCGGCAGCCCGTCAGGCGGCCCCGGGGGGGGACAAGCGCAGGGATGTCGAAGAGGTGTGCGGGGACGCCAGCTGTGAAGAAACGAGTCGCGGCCGGTCGGCCTTGGCTCGCCGCTCCACCCGCACCCCGCGGTGGGGGTGACCAGCCGTGGCCACGACCACTACCGCGGTACACTCCTAACGTGTACGCTCTCTAATTTAGAGCCCCCGAATGCGGACATGGTGTTTCTAGCCAGTTGGTTGGCTGCTGTTCTCGCTGGGAGAGCACTCTGTGCTCCCATTGGCAGGATGTAGTGCTGTCGGCAAACAGCCATTTTTTTGGCTGACACACACGGCCCTGGGAGAGCGTTGGAGAGGGGGCTACATGTAGCACGAATACACCATGTCTGCCCTTAACTAAAGGTGTGAGCGAAGAGAGGGGGCGGCGGCCGACGCCGCGGCCGGGCGGTACCGCCCGGCCGCGTCGGCCACCCCCCCTTTCTCTCCGCTGCGCCCGTGGCGATGGTGATTGCGGCGGCACGATCGTGCAGCTGCACGCTCGCGCCTGCAGGCGCCACCCGCGCGTGGCCGCCCGCCGGTTGACAGTGAATGCCTGAACAGCCTGCCTGGAATTTCTTTGCATCGCAATCTGTCCTTTGAAACGAGGACATCTCTATGCACAACGTGCTCACGGCGCTGCCGCGGAGGTCGCCAGCGCTCGTCGAGCGTCACTTGTGCCCCGCCCCCGGTGGCGACGGGCTGAAGAACCCCAACGCGGACCTCCTCGGCGCCCTCAACGAAGCCGCGTGGACGGCGGCCGGGGTGCTCGGCCGCCGGTCCGGGGCGGTGGCGGCGACGGCGGCGGGTCTGTGGGCGCTGACCGGCCTCACCGTGCATCCGACCATACTCGCTGCCATGGACGCCTCGCCCACCCCACCGTCGTCTGGTCCCAAAGCGCCTTTGAGGCGGCGGCGACCGCTGCCATGGAGCCCAGGTGGGCGCCCCGCCCGACGCTCCTCGCTCTCACGGTGCACCCACCCCCCCCGCCGCACCCGCCGCGGTCGCTCGAACGCCTCTGCCTCGCCCGCCCGATGGGCGGCAGCCCCTCCCTGCGCCTCCGCCTGGCAGTCTTCGATGTTGGGGGGAGCGGAGAAGGGCTCCGCGACGCGACCGCCTGGGTTGGTCGCGCAGAGGCGTGCCGCGCCCTCGCCGCCCTGCGAGTGTTGGTGATAGCGGTGGGGCGGCACCGCGGTGGCTCGTGGCGGCAGTGGTCGCCGAGCACCCGCGACTGCGGACGGTATGGCTGGTCGGCGTCAGGCGGGGCGTGCTCGGCGGTGGCGGTGGCGAGTCAGACGGCGGCGGGCGACGGGGGTGACGCGCTGCGGCGCGGCGGTGGCCGCGGTGGTCAACCGGCCGTGTCGCACGGTCGTCGAGGCGCTGAGGGAGCCGTCGCCACACGCGGTGTCGATGGTGACGCTCAAGCCGGGGGTCGGTTGGGTGAGGTCGACGCTCGCCCACCCGCCGCCGGTTGGGGGGGGGGTGGGTGGCGGCGGCGGCGGACCGCCGCAGTTCGGCTGCGGGCGGCCGACGCCAAGGGGAGTGGTGCACCGCCGTAGACGCGCAGCGGCGCGCGCTCCTCCCCGCCGTGGCTGCCGCGCCGCGGCCACCTCCTCTAACGGGCGGGCCTGCAGAGGTGGGGCCAGGGGGGAGACTGGGTTGACAATGATGAAGCAGGGCCGTTGGGCTGGCACGCCATGCCGGTGGCGGTGGGGGCGGGCGGATGGTGGGCGGTTCATGGCGGCGGCAGCGGCGGCGGCGGGATGACCACCGCCGCTGCTGACGAGGCCCGAACGAGGGCGGTGTGGATCACTCAAAATTACCCCCACAGGCGGCGACTGCGGGTGCGCCTCCGGGAGAGGCCCCGTAGGGCGAGTCCTAAAACTGCATCACGCCACCGGTAGCAAAGAGGAAAAAAGACAAGACGGAGAGAGAACAGGAACAAAAAAAAATCACAGGGGCGGCGGGCACCTCGGGTCACCCACCGGGACGTTGCGCGCATGACCGCTACGGCAGTCGCCGCTCGCGACGCGCCTGGGCGTGTGACTCGGTTAAACACAAGTGGTGGTGCCGCCGCAGCAGCTTTGCATAGGTGGCCAACCTGTGCTGTGGGCAATTTCTCAGCTGCGCCAAAGCCAACCGCACGACCGGGTCGACAGCGTCCGCGGTCTTCGCCCGGCCTTCGAGCGGCAGTCGCCAGTGCTGCTGCATGGTGTGGTCGCCGTAGTTGTGGAACGTCCACCACAAGAGACGCAAGTCCTTGGTCTTTCGGCTCGGCACCCCGGCGATGGGGTCGCCCTGAGTGAAGAAGCGCTGGTGGTCGATGAAGTCGTCCAGGATGCTGACCAGCGCCTTGTCCCCAACGTGCGGGCTCCCAAACGTGACGACCTTGGAGACGTACGAATCTTCTTGGACGGCTCGTCGGCGGCGGGCGTAGGCGAGACCGAGCAGCTGGGCCACGGCACCGCCCAAGCTGTGCCCGCAAAAAACTACAGTCGAGAGGCCCTCGGCCTCAATCCTGCCAAGCACCGGCGCCCTCAGACGATCAAGAGACAGGTGGAAGCCCGCGTGCACCCGCGCGGAGCGGGGCAGCCAATCGCCTGCGTTCACCTGGCGCAGCCCCACTTGTAGATCCGCAACCGCGTCTGATACGCTGCTTGTCCCACGGCAAGCGATGTACAGGGTGTCTCGGAAGCGCAGGAGCGTTGTTGGGGACCGACGAGTGTCAACCCACCCGGCGAAACGGTACGGCAGCGGCGGCCGGGCGGAGCTGTGGAGCCTGACGACCGTGGTGATGATATCCGCCAGTTGCACGCGCAATGCGATAGGATCGCCGCCGTTCACTGCCGCGCCGCGGTAGTAGCGTCGAGTGATCTCCTTGGATAGGAAGCATGCCAACAGCGCATGGTAGGTGCACCACTGGAGGTTGTCTACGGGCCACTCTGCCCGCCAATTCACTTGACCGGGGCGCTCGGCGAAGCTTACCGCATCAAAAAGCGCCCGAACATAACTGATGGGAGTGTCCGTAGGCGCCGTGCTGGCCAAATGCTCGGTGAAGGCATCCACCGAAGTGGCTAACCGCTGCTGCAGTCGCAGCGTTGATGACGACATTGTCGTCACGGTGCCTATCTGGTGCGACTGCTGTGCGGGCCTTGGAGCGGGTCCGCCCATCTCGGTAGGTGGGCATGGTTCAAGTAGTCTGACAATCCACGACGACACATCCGCGAGATCGTGAAAAACGAGAGCCCGATGGTAGAAAATCAATGCCCAGTTCTGTACACACTGGTCTGCTCAGGCTGAGGCCCACGATAAACCAGTTTGCTCAGGAACCGAGACTGATGTGCCCAAAACTGTAAAAATATGCTGGCAGCTCGAATCAACTTTGTGAGAGCCCAAAGGTGGAATATGACTGCGATGCCATCCCGTGATTGCAGGTTGCCTCGTCCTGAGGCCAACAGACGCACATGATTCTCCTCTCGCACAGGATAATGAAAACCAGAGTTACAAATCTGGCACTTGGTTCAGGGTCGGCGAAAGATCTATAGTAAATTTTTAACATGCTGTCCTACATGCAGAGCTGTTGCAATGCAGGCAGAGGCCCTCGCCAGGCCCTGATCGACCATTCATTGTTGTTCAGGCGCCTGCTATTGAGTGCTGACCTCGGTGTCAATCCTGCCACGCCGGTTGTCGAATCCCAGCTATCTGCAGTGAGCCTGTCATCTGCAGGGGACTGGTCCACGGTGGCAGGACTGCCGCAGCGGACCACTCACCAGCTGTTTTGCAACCATGCCCAGCAGGGAACGGCGCTACATAAATTCGCCGCAGTTACGTATGACCAGACCGACACATTGGCAGGGTACGGCGAGAATACGCGGTCAACGCAGTGTAAACGTGCCGACGGTCGTCTCGACGGAGGGTCGAGCGGCTGCGATGTCTAGGTTGGTGGGTAGAGCCGGTCGGGCCGCTAGCCCGCGCGCGCTCGGGTGTATGCAACCCCCCCAACGCAGAGATCGGGCTCTATCGTCAGCTGTGGCCATGACTCCGACCGGTTCCCCAACGAAGCGAGCGATGCCCCAAGGAGCCAATAATACGCGTTTTCGTTGGGCTTCATTGGGTCCCAATGGAGCGCAACCAAGCCACAAATGAAGGCTGTTTCGTTCGGCTGTGGCACCGTAGTCTCTCGTGATCGGGTGGTCACGAGCCGCGGCAGAGTCCTTTCAGGACCAGTGCAAAGTCAATCACAGCGATGTAAAGAACAGAACCCATGGTAATGGTCGATCAAACTGTGCGCAGTGCCCTACACTTTTTTGCGAGGGAAACACGGCGTGAAGCGCAGCAATAGGAGCCGCCGTTGTCTGGGCGATTTTTGGATGGCTACCATGTACTAACTGCGATCGTCCAGCGGACCGCTCGTTAAAATAGTCGCTCTGGATAGATCCGCTGCGAGGTCGTGAAATGACCACGGACCGAGAGAACACAAAAGCCAACAAAACGTGAGTCATGTCATCCCAAGTACGTTCACACAGTAACGCATGGCGAGTCATTCAACAAGTGGGCGATGGAGGGCAGCGGGGGCCGCTTCAAAGCCGCAGCGGGCGTCCAGTTCTTCAAAGTCTGGCACGATGTGAACTAGCCGTTGCATGCAGCCGCGCTGCGCGAGCGGGCAGCCCCGCTTGCGAGCTACGGGCCCCATGTATACCATCACGCGGCACTCAGCTTCGTCGCGCGCGTCGCGGTGCCAGTTTCGTGAGGCGCGCGCGAGCCGGCCCGCCCCCGTACAGGAATAAGTGGTCATCGCTATTGCTTATGACATAGGGTACAAAATGGAATGGCGGGACACGGCCATGCTGGGGCGTCGATGTCGTTCACCAAGCGGCACAACCGCCATCCCAGTTCTACCAAATTCTAAGCCACAGCGTTGTTGTCGACCACTGCCTGTTATTTTTAATCATTCAGGTCCTGGCTTCGTTTAGGTTCTCACAGCTCACAGAACGCGGCAGGCCGACTACCGATATGGCCGCCAATGGGTCACCTTCGTGACAATCTCGAAAAACAGTAGCCAAGGCCTGTCGCTCTGGCAACGACGTCCCGGGGCAGCGGTGCTTATCGTGTGTGTTCACGCGCAAACGCGCATTTCTTGTAAACAGTTCCGCAAAATCCTTGCGGACTCCTCTGGATAGCTTCGGAAAGAGCGATGCCGCCTGCAAAAACTTGCGCAGTGGAGAAGCTCAACGTCTGGAGTGTGGACTTGACACCACCCAAACTGTCTCGCGGCGCTGAGCGCAGCCATGCCCTTTCCTCAGTCGGGACGTTGCGCTTCTCCGCTGCGTCGAGTTTTTTGTAGGCGGAATCGCCCTTTCCGGGCCATCCAGAGGGGTCCGCAAGTTTTTGCGAATCTATTTGCAAGAAAAGCGTGTTTGCGCGTGACCACACGATTAGCACCACTGTGCCGGGGTAGTCGGTGAATGCCACGCCTCGGTCCCCTACATACACCCTTTCCACGAGTCCGTCCCGGCCGGGCTTGCAGTGCCCTCTTGAATTGAGAGACCGCACGATTAACTGCTACTTGGCCAGTGGCCCTCGGCCCGTGTGGTCAAGAAGTCGTGTCGTTGTATTACAGTGAACAGAGAGCTTTCATTGGGCACATGTTGGCGCGATCACCCACGGATCCCGACGAGACCGAGACCCCAACGAGACCGAGACCCCAACGAAAGCCACCCCCCCGTCCTTGCCGGGAATCGCTGGGCAACGGGATGCCAACGAGAATGCAGCTCGTTGGAAATTTACAGAACCACTCACGATGGGCCCAACGACGGGGCCCGAACAACCGTGGTCGACAGGCGGGTCAACCAGCCACCCGCAATGTGGGCCGCCCACTCAGAATAGCAACCATGCAAACAATCTATCACAGCAATCGTGAGGTGTGACTAAGTTTCCTACACTTCCCAACGTTTCCCCGACGGACGGCCAAACATCCAACTAAACGTACAACCGTTGGGCTCAGTTGGGGCCGAACGGAGCCGAACGGAGCCGCAACGAACGCCACTTTTTTGGGCTTTGATTCACCGTTTGCTCGTAGTGATCACATGTCGAGACTGATCGAGACGCGGCAGAGTCTTCTTATGGGCAACGAAGTAGATCTGACTGAGACAACAACTCGGTCAAACTACAATGGGTGCTCAAAACGGGGTGACAGGAGTGCCTCAGTGACGCTACTTTCCCGTTGAAGGGACAGCGGAATGCGTGGCAGTTGGCGCTACAGCTAGATGATCGGTTTTCTGATCTCTCATGCATCCAAACTGAGAGGGCGTGTAAATAGCACCTCGTCTGCCAAATCTTTACAGAGACTTCGAGCCATCATGAGCATGGCGCGCGACAATAGAGCACGTCGATGGGAACTGCTGGTGCACAGACTACTCTCGCTCGCGGATGTCATTTTTTTGATGTTGGGCATGACGACCAGCCAATACCCGCGCAGGCCGACCAGAAGAAACGCCGCTTTAGGCTCGTAGCTTGGCTCTGAGCTCCACGGTCTGGGTCTGCGCAGAAACAACACAACCAGGGCCTATCGCGCTTCCACCTCCGTCGCGTGCTGTCAGCACATGACGCGCTTGTCGACCTGCGGAAGAAGTCGCAGTAAATATCGAGTCCGATCCTCATAAATACAGCACGACCTTACCGAATTTGATAGCAAGCTCAGAAGTTCTTCAAGAGCCCATGACGGATACCTCCTCTGTGGCCAGGAAGCTCTGTCCTTGCACAAGCTCTCGCCAGAATCAAGCCTTGGGCATCTCCCCAGCGGTTCCCCATCGCTCCCCAGCGAAGGAACAGGCCCCAACGGAAGCCTCATCAGCCCAACAGTGCCAAACTAAAAGCGCAGCCGTTGGACCCTAACTTTCAATGAACACCAAAAAAAAAGGGCTGTCTGTGGGTTGGGCAACTTAGTCGAAAGTGACGATGCGACATTGGAACGAGCCCGAATCGTGCGGTCACCACACCGTGTGGTGTGACGGACGTGCTCAGTGGTCGCACACATCCTCCACACATCATAAGGCATGATGCCTATCGGATACATCTGCGCAACGTGGACCTCGCGATTACGCGGATGTGCCACCGCTGTCCACTTGGCGGTTTGTGCGAAACTGCTGCTCGCACCTGGGTGGAGCGGCTGGTTGTTGCCACCTGGATAGAACACCCCGTGATATGCGTTGGGGGCTTGCCCCGACTCGCCGTGTTGTGGCTAGGAACAGTGCTGTATGCGTCGGTGCTGGCAAATGTCGTGGCAAGGTCGTCTCCTTGCCAGCACCTACGGACGGTAGTAGTTGCGTGGCAAGGTCACCTTGCCAGCACCTACTGTAGTTGCTGTCGAGCACCAGGCCTTGCTCTTTGGGTGGAGGGCCCCGCGCAAGGCTGCCCCCCGGGGAGTGGGGCCCAGACACATACCCGCCCGATTTGGCCCAGCAACCTCGCTTTATCACCTTTCGCCGAGCCCCTCCACTTAAGGAGACAAAGCCTCCTCGCTGTCGCGCAAGGGGGGCTCCACGGACGGTGTGTTCAGTCACCCCAGCCGTCACAGCAGCTCCATGCGGCTGCATCAACGGTTACCGTTTGTGGTGGGTTGAGACGATCCAAGACCGAAGGCAATCGGCGGTGGTGGACACGCAATGGCAGGGGGAAGCAGCTCTTGGTCTGCCGGCGAGGCTTCCATCGACGTAGCGACGTCGACGACGAGTGCCACAGAGTGTTGCTGGACAACTGCCGTAGCCTCGGAGGGCGTATCGACCTGGCGCACCTCTACTGATCGATCGCTTGGTTCCAGGCTCTATTGGGCAGTACGCAACGGGGACGCATCGGCTGTCGCAGTGCGACTCGCCGGTGGCGCCTCCGTCCACGTGACGGACGAGCGCGGCCAGTCGTTGGTGCACTGGGCGGTGTTTGGCGGTTCAAACGAGGTTGTGGTGGCACTCGTTGCAGCTGGAGCGCTGGTCGGGGCGGTCGCACGAGACGGTCAGACGCCGCTACATTGGGCGGCACGTGGTGGCGACGCGAAGACTCTGGCGGTGCTCGTTGACGCTGGCGCAGACGTGAAGGCGTCAGCCAACGATGGCCAAACACCGCTGCACTGGGCCGCACGCCGTGGGGACATGGGTGTGGTTGCGGCGCTGCTCCGTGCTAATGCACCGGTCGGGGCGAAGGCCGTAGACGGGCAGACGCCGTTGCATTGGGCGGCACGTAGCGGCAGCAAGGGGGCTGTGACGGTGCTGTTGGAGGCTGGTGCGCTGGCGTGGATGCCGGACCAGCATGGCCTGACGCCATTGCACTGGGCTGCACAAGGCAATGATGAAGAGGTCTGGGCGGCGCTGTTGAGCGCTGAGGCGAAGGTTGCGTCAGTGGCCACCGACGGCCAGACGCCGTTGCACTGGGCGGCATGTGTCAGCAAGATGGCTGTGGCGGCCATGCTTACTCGCTCGTCGGTCTTGTCGAAGGCCAATGACAGTCAGATGCCGCTGCACTGGGCGGCACACGCCGGCGATAAGGGGGCCGTCGCCGCACTCATTGTTGCTGGCGCTCCGGTCTACGCAGTCGATGGCCGCGGCCAGACGCCGTTGCATTGGGCGGCGCGAGGCGGCAAAGCAGAGGCTGTTGTGGAGTTGCTCCACGCTGGCGCTGCGGTCGAGGCGAAGGACAACCGAGACCGCCAGCCGATACATTGGGCGGCGCGCAGCGGCGTGAGAGCGGTGGTGGCGGCCCTGCTGGACGCTGGCACGCCGGTCGAGTCGACGGACGGTCGTGGCCGGACGCCACTGCACTGGGCTGCTCGCGCCGCCCGTCAAGAGACTGTGGAGGCACTCCTCGACGCTGGCGCGCTTGTTCAGATGGCAGACCACAGTGGGGAGACGGCGCTGCACGCCGCTGCACGCAGCGGTAGCAAAGGGGTCGTGGCGGCACTCATCGCCGCTGGTGCTGTGGTCGACGCGGTGGACCAGCTCTCCCAGACTCCCTTGCACTTGGCGGCTCGCGCTGGCGAGGCGCCGGCCGTGGCGGTACTCGTTGCGGCTGGCGCGCAGGTCAGGGCGGCGGACGAGCGAGGGCAGACGCCCTTGAAATGGGCGGCACGCAGCGGTGGGATGGAGGTCTTCGCGGCGCTCGGCGCCGCCGAGTCGGCGATTGAGGAGCCGGCAAGTGACGGCCTGATGCCGTTGCGCGAGGCGGCGCCCGACGCGGCGGCAGGAAAGCCGTCCCTCCTGGCCTTCCGGAAGCGCAAGGGCGTTGCGGCGGACGAGGACGTGATGGTCATGATGGCCGCTACCGAGTCCCAGTTCTCCAAAATGAAAATCTACGCCTTGCTGTCCAACAGTGACCGAGATGCCGTGCTCCGGTCATTTTGCGTGACGTCATCTGAAAGGGGGTGGTCGCGGCTCTGCCCCGGGGAGAAGCGCCCGCCTACGCTTCCGCCACTCCCAACCGTCGCGCTCCCCCACATGTCGCTCGTCTCCCCTGATGCGGTTGCCGTGCTGGGCGCCGAGGTGCACCACGCGTTTGGGGCATCCGTGACAGCGCACGCCGGCTTTGACGTCTCGCCCCGCTGGTTGCAGCAGTGGTTTGGGGAGGAATCGGTCTACGAGGCGGTCGCTTGCGTCAATGGCGGAGGCGGCGTCTCAACTACCGTGCTGCGGCACGGGCAGTCCCTCTACGTGGCGACGGCGCGAGCCATGTCATGGCGTGCGTGGGTCGGATTTTGCTCCACCCGGCTGGTGGCGGTGGACGCAGTCGACTGGTCCTTGAGCGCGCACCCGCCCGACGCAGCGCTCCCAGGCCGCGTCGCCGTGCAGCACGACGTCTGGACGGCGTTTTGCGCCCAGCGTTCGGTGCTGGCGGCGGTCCGAGACGCGGCAGACCGCTGCCGGTTGCGCGACAACCCCGTGACGGGCGTCGTGTTTTGTGGCCACGGGTTTGGCGCGGCGGTGGCGCAGCTGTTGGCGGTGGCGTGGACGCCACCCAACGGCGGCTTGGAGCCGCTGCCGTCCACGCTGGTCACGTTTGGGTGCCCCGCGGTGGGGAACGCCGCCTTCCAGGCGCGGGTGCTCGACCAGACGTGGCACCAGCGGCTGTATGTCAAGAACGACCCCATCGCCGGACTCCCCCACTCCCCCTGTGACGGGCTACGGCTGGCGCCGGCGGCCAAGCTGTACGCCGAGCCGCAGGCGTGCGAGCATTGGGCGCTGTCGGCAGACGGTCAGGCACAGGAGAGCAGCGCGGACGCGCCGCAGGTGCACTCGCTTTCCGTCGCTGGCATCACATTTGCGGGCTGCCACTCCCTCGCGGCATACGCCGAATGCCTGTCTGTCCATTACAAGGCGGTGAGGAGGGGTGGCGTGCGCCCCGTCGAGTCGGCACCAGCGGCTGCGACGCGCGCCGGCATGAGGAGGTGGCACCGCATCTCTTCAAGGCTGTTGGGGGATCCCGCTTCATCCCGCGTTTGCACCCGGGGGCCCCCGTCGCGCCTGAGGCGCGTCTGCGCGGCCATGCATCGGTCCCCCCTGGTAATGGTGCGACTGCGGTCCGCGTCGTAGGGAGCGCAGCGGCAGAGTAGGTTGCGGTGGCCGACCCGCGGGGGGCGGGGGACGGCCAAGGACGGGCTGTCCTCAGCACGGCGCCGACCGGATACTGGTCGGCGCTCTGCGGACGGGGCGCGCCCGCCAGTATAAGAAGGCGGCCGTGCGGCGACGGCTGGCCGGTGACAGCCGGTACCTTCGCCTTCCTCGCCGCCGTGCACTCCCGTACCTTCCGCGGCTGGCGTCGCGCACGTTGCATATTCTGCATTGACCTTCCTTCTTGTTTGCTGCTCCGTGCGACATTCGCCGTCTCTCCTCCACCAGGGCTCAACCACTTTGTACCTTCGTCTTCCTCTTCCTGGTTGGTGACGTTCTTCCATGCATGGAATCCTGCTTTTCTCTTTCTTCTTCCGTGAATATCTACGGTGGGAGTGAGTTCTCCAGGAGGAGAATAGCTCCCGCCAACGAAAAGTGTAAACATTGCGCGTGCGGACGGGCCGAGCGGCGTTCCGGAAGCGACGGCCGCGTCACGTCCTCCGCCACCACTGTTGGGTGCGGGCGGCAGCCCACCTACGCCACATGCGTCTTTGTCATCGACTTCATTGGCGACCGGATGCTATCGCCACCTGCCTCGCCACACGCTGCTCCTCTGTCCCCCCCATCCTCCTCTCCCTCTCCCCCTCCTCCTCCCCCCACTATCAGCTCACGCACCTGCCCCTTCCCACCCCCTTTGTGGATGCGTCGTGTCCTGCGGCGTCTTTGCTCTGCCCATCGCTCGTTCCGTGTCTCCCCCGCCACGCTCCCATGTCTTACCTCTGCAACCCCGCGTGCCTTCCCCTTCTACCCCCCTCGCCCGCCTGCACTTGCACTGAGTACTTTTTGCCGCGTGACCGTGGTGGCACCGTGGCGCTGCCGGCCTTGTGCCCGCACTCTGCGACAGATGGCTTTCTGCTTGATGATGACCGTTGTGACTGCAGACACTCTGACTTTCTTCTCTCTTGACCGTGTGCATTGCTCTTGTTGGACGCTACATGTCCCCTGCATGGTCCTGTTGACGTGTATGTCTTCACTGAGCTCGTGGTGGGGACGTTGAGCGTACCGTGAATAGCACTAAAAAAAAGCAACGGACGTTCGAACAGAAGGTGTCTTGCTGGCGCTGCCGTCTGTAGCGACGACCAGCGCCGCAACGACCGCTGGCTGCGGTGGCCATGTGAGAAAAAACGCCCTGTGTATCCCGGATTGGCCCGGGATCGGCAGGGCGACCCCCTCCGCCGGGCGCTTGCGCAGCTGGTACAACCGCACCTTGTTATCCCAGCAGGCGGCGGCCAAGCCCCCCCCCCGACCCCACGCCAAGCCGCCGACGCCGTTGGAGCACAGGCGCCCGCGCGCGCCGCCGCCGCCACCGTCGCAGCCGCCGCCGCCACCGCCCGGGCGCGCCGGGACGGCCACAATGGCGCGGCGCAGCCGCCGCCGGCAGCCACCCACCCGCGGCACGCAGCGGGTGCGAGCACCGGGCCGCCGAGGAGGGGCGGTCGGGCACCCCCCCCCCCCCCGGGCGGTGACGCC
>Ga0114957_1004370_pt1 | contig 12231 bp, 8 predicted proteins | sample BantaG_FD_87175 | JGI IMG/M metagenome (GOLD analysis project Ga0114957, IMG submission 87175) | Marine algal microbial communities from Bantry Bay, Ireland - BantryBay_4 metaG | ecosystem: Host-associated > Algae > Red algae > Unclassified | place: Bantry Bay, Ireland | collected 2014-11-21 | reverse complement strand
GAGCCTACGATTTCTTGACTGGTGGCTGGAGTATGAACAATGGATCGGGAAAGAAACTTCGTCCACCTGGCGGCAGGCCGGTCACAAAGCCTTCGCCAGCCTCCCCGCCTCACGCCCTTCCCTCCCCCCCGACGAGGCGCTACTGTGGCTCAATCAATACCGACACAATCCCACACGGATCGACCGCGTTGGTGAATTGAAGCAATCAGGTAACAGCCGCTGAACTCCGCAACTCAATCCCATGAGCTTGCAGAAGGGCTCTGCTAGGGACAGCGGGGGACATTACAAAATACTTGACTGACGTTTTTTTGCAGAATTTTCTTAACTGGTGGCCGCCTCCGGCCCCCGCGAGGCCCAGACCATTATCGAAGGAGGAATGGCCACTCGGCTCTTTTTACCTGCTTAGGCCTTCCCATCGAGACAGCCCGAGTCGTCGAACAGCTCCTCGGCCGCGAAGTCGTCACAGAGCGCCGCATGGACAGGAGCGTCCATCGCCATGAGCGGAACCTCCTCAACGCCGATCGCATCCGTACCCTAGCCGAAGATAAGCCATCCTCGTCACCGAAGTTCGAGAGGGTGCCGTTGGCGTAGTTGAGTATTTAGGTCTACCTAATTGTCAGTCTCTTGCTGAAGATTCAGCTGACTGCGCTAGACTCCCTCACTCCCCTAGGAATCCTCCATGCCCAAGAAAAAGTCTGCGAAGAAGAACACTCCCAAGGACAAATCCCTCGAATCTTGGATCTGGGACGCCGCCTGCTCCATCCGCGGGGCCAAGGACGCGCCGAAGTATAAGGACTACATTCTCCCACTGGTCTTCACCAAGCGGCTCTGCGACGTCTTTGACGACGAGGTGAACCGCATCGCCGCCGAGGTCGGCTCGCGCAAGAAAGCCTTCCAACTGGCCAAGGCGGACCCAAAGCTGGTCCGCTTCTACCTGCCCATTGTTCCAGAGGATACCGAGGAGCCTGTCTGGTCCGTCATCCGCAAGCTCTCGGACAAGATCGGCGAAGCCGTCACCACGCACATGCGGGCCATTGCCAAGGCGAACCCACTTCTGCAAGGCATCATCGACCGCGTCGATTTCAACGCCACCACCCACGGCCAACGCGACCTCGACGACGACCGCCTCTCCAACCTCATCGAAGCCATCAGCACCAAGCGCCTCGGGCTCGACGACGTCGAGGCCGACATCATTGGCAAGAGCTACGAATACCTGATCCGCAAGTTCGCCGAAGGCGGCGGCCAGAGCGCCGGCGAGTTCTACACCCCGCCCGAGGTCGGCACCATCATGTCTCGCGTCCTCCAGCCCCAGCCCGGCATGGAAATCTACGACCCCACCTGCGGCTCCGGTGGCCTTCTCGTGAAATGCGAGATCGCCATGGAGGAAAGCGCCAAAACGGCCAAAACGGCCAAAACGGAGGGGGAACATTCCTGTCCCCCATCTTCGTGTCCCCCACCTTCGACGAAAGACGGTTGGATTCCCCCCGCTCCCCTCAAACTGTTCGGCCAAGAATACACGCCCGAGACCTGGGCCATGGCCAACATGAACATGATCATCCATGACATGGAGGGCGAAATCGAAATCGGCGACACCTTCAAGAATCCGAAATTTCGACAAGGCGGCAAGCTCCAGACCTTCGACCGGGTCATTGCCAACCCGATGTGGAACCAGAAGGAGTATGACGAAAGAGACTACGACGCTGACGAACTCGATCGCTTTTCCCTCACCGGAGGCTTTCCTGGCCAATCCTCAGCCGACTGGGGCTGGGTCCAGCACATCCACGCCAGTCTCAATGCCAACGGCCGCGCCGCCGTCGTCCTCGACACCGGTGCCGCCTCCCGTGGCTCTGGCAATGCCGGCACCAACAAGGAAAAAACCGTCCGCCAGTGGTTCGTCAATCAAGACGTCATCGACAGCGTCCTCTACCTTCCCGAGAACCTGTTCTACAACACCACCGCCCCCGGCATCGTCCTGTTCCTGAACCGGTCGAAACCCAAGCCCCGGCAGGGCAAGGTCTTCCTCGTCAACGCCAGCCAAATCTTCGAAAAGGGCGACCCCAAGAACTTCATCCCCGACACCGGCATCCAGCGCATCGCCGACACCCTCATCGGCTGGAAGGAAGAGGACAAGGTCAGTCGCATCGTCGATCTCGCCGAACTGAAAAAGAACGACTACAACATCTCCCCCAGCCGCTACATCCACACCGCCGACGCCGAAACCTATCGACCCATCGCAGAGATCGTCGAGGAACTGAAAGTCATCGAAGGCGAGGCCAAGGAAACCGACAAGGCTCTGAGCAAGATCCTCAAGCAACTCGGAGTGTAACCGCAGAATTCGCAGATGAACGCAGATTCACAGAGAGACCCAGAAACTTACGCCATCATTGGTGCGGCCATGGAGGTCCATCGGGAGTTGGGAAATGGCTTTCTGGAGGCCGTCTATCAGGACGCCATTGAGCTCGAATTTGAAGCACGTGGGATTCCGAATTCCAGAGAGCATTTGATCCCCATCTCCTACAAGGCCCACACCTTGGGCACGCCCTATCGCGCCGACTTCGTCTGTCAAAGCTCGATTATTGTAGAACTAAAGGCGATCAAAGCCCTAACCGATATCGAATCCGCCCAGGTGCTCCATTATCTCAAAGCCACCGGACTTCAGCGGGCATTGCTCATCAACTTCGGTGCTCCAAAACTCGAATATAAGCGATTCATCGACTCCAAAAGCCATCTGCGTTCATCTGCGCCATCTGCGGTTAACCTCCAGACACCAGACACACGGAATGAGTAGCGACGACCTCAGTATCATCCAGAGCGACGCCGGAGTCGTGGACGACGTGTGCTCGATGATCGCGCAAACCCGCGAGGGCGTCGCCCGCACGGTCAACGCGGGAATCACGTTGCTCTACTGGCGCATCGGCAAGCGCATTCAGGCGGAAGTCCTTGGAAGCGAGCGAGCAGAATACGGGAAGGAGATTCTTGCTACGCTGTCGCAAAAATTGACCGACGAGTTTGGACGTGGATTTAGCTACTCGGCGCTGACCAGAATGGTGCGATTCTCGGAGGCTTTCTCTGAAGCGGAAATTGTTGCTACACTGTCGCGACAATTGGGCTGGTCGCACTTCAAGGAGATCATCCCTCTCAAAGACGACCTCCAACGCGACTTCTACGCCGAGATGTGCCGCGTCGAACGCTGGAGCGTCCGCACCCTACGCAAAAAAATCGGCTCTATGCTCTACGAGCGCACCGCGATTTCGAAGCAACCGGAGGAAGTGGCCAAGGCCGAACTCGCCGCCCTCCGCGGCGAGGACCAACTCACACCCGACCTCATCTTCCGCGATCCCTACATCCTCGACTTCCTAGGCCTCAAGGACCGCTACCTCGAAAAAGACCTCGAAGACGCCATCCTGCGGGAACTCGAAACGTTCCTACTCGAACTCGGCAACGGCTTCGCCTTTCTCGGACGCCAGACCCGCATCCAAATCGACTCCGACGACTTCTATCTCGACCTTCTCTTCTACCACCGCGGCCTGAAACGCCTCATCGCCATCGACCTCAAGCTCGGCGACTTCAAAGCCGAGTACAAAGGCCAGATGGAACTCTACCTCCGCTGGTTAGCCAAACACGAGCAGCAACCCGGAGAAGACTCACCCCTCGGCATCATCCTCTGTGCCGGCAAAAAGACCGAGCAAATCGAACTCCTCGAACTCGGCCAAAGCGGCATCCACGTCGCCGAATACCTCACCGCCCTACCATCCCGCGAACTCCTACAGCAAAAGCTCCAAGCCGCCATCGAGATCTCGCGGGCGAGGCTGGAAACGGAGGGGGGACATTCCTGTCCCCCACCAGAAGAAGGAGGTGCGAAGTGACGGGGCGGCGGTCTTCAGATGCTCCTGCTCATGAGGCGGTAATAGAGCGACACGACTATCCCGATTCGTGGAGTATTGGGAAGTTGGAAGATTTGCTCCGAGAGCCCTTGCGCAACGGGCATTCCGCCAGAGCTACCACAGACGAGAACGGAATACGCACACTGACTCTCACCGCAGTAACCAAACGCGATTTCTCAATCAAAAACACGAAGATCACCTGCGCAGATCCTGATCGCGTAAAGTCCATGTGGCTGAAGTCGGGAGATATCCTTGTCGAACGAGCCAACACGCCCGAATACGTGGGCTTGGCGGCACTCTATGAAGGCCCTGGAGACTTCGCAATCTTTCCGGATCTGATGATCCGAGTTCGGATCGATGAAACTAAGGCGACAGTGAAGTTTGTTGATTTCTGGCTCCGTGTCGACAGCACTCGTCGCTACTTTAAGATCAACGCTCGATCAACGGCAGGGAACTTTCCAAAAATCGATCAAGGAACCGTAGAAAAGACTCCTATCGCGCTCCCCCCACTCCCCGAGCAGAAGAAGATCGCGCACATCCTTTCGACCGCACAACGGGCAATCGAAGCGCAGGAGCGGATCATCCAGACCACCACCGATCTGAAAAAGGCCCTCATGCACAAGCTCTTCACCGAAGGCCTCCGCAACGAACCCCAAAAACAAACCGAAATCGGCCCCGTGCCCGAGAGTTGGGAAGTGGTGTCGCTCTCGGAGGTCTGCCGGTTCCAGAGCGGAGGAACGCCATCGAAGAAGAATCCAGAATTCTGGCAGGGAACGATTCCATGGGCGTCACCGAAGGACATGAAGCACCCCAGACTCGATGACGTCATAAATCATATTTCTCAGGAAGCCCTAGAGAGCGGAAGTAAACTCGCACCTGCTGGTTCGATCTTCGTAGTTGTCCGAGGAATGATTCTGGCAAAGACCGTTCCTGTCGCTCTTGCCGAAGTTCCTATGGCAATCAACCAGGACATGAGAGCGATCGTCCCAAGTGCAAAGATCCGCTCCGATTTCCTTCTTTACGCTTTAGAGACACTACGGGGAAGTTTATTCAAGAAGGTTGGCCGCTCAGGTCACGGAACGTGCACGCTAATGAGCCAGGAGGTCTCCGCTTTCAAGATTCCACTTCCAGATTTAGACGCCCAAGAAGAGGTTGCTACCGCGATTCAGAATCTAGAACAAAAAAAGGAGCTTCACGAAAAGAAGCTAGCACAACTAAAAGACCTCTTCCGCACTCTCCTTCACGAACTGATGACCGCGAATATCCTCGTTCACGAACTTGAAACTATTGCATGAACAAAAACACCGACACGTCGCGCTTCAATATCCTTTGTCTCGACGGCGGAGGCGCGAAGGGATTCTACACTCTTGGCTTCCTTCGCGAACTTGAAGCAGCGCTAGAAATTCCATTAGCTTCACACTTCCATGCCATCTACGGAACAAGCACTGGGGCGATAATCGCTTCACTTATCGCATTGGGAAAATCAGCAAACGAGACCCTTGAACTCTATAAGACCAACGTCCCCAGTATCCTCAGCTCTAAAAAACCGGCTCAGAGATCAGAGAAGCTCAAGGAAGTGGCTGACGATCTTTACAAAGAATTCCAATGGTCGGATTTCAGGACTCGAATCGGTATTGTGGCGACGAACTGGACACGCGAGAGGCCTTTGCTTTTCAAGAATCAAATCGATGCGGCATATGGGATGAAGGCGACCTTTATTCCTGGGTTTGGGTGCTCGATATCGGAAGCAGTAAGAGCATCTTGTTCAGCAACTCCATTTTTCGACCCATGCATCTTAGATCTGAAGAACGATGGAAAAATTGAAGCCCGCGATGGCGGTTTCTGCGCAAACAACCCTTCACTTTTGGCTGTTTCGGATGCCCTCAATCCAATCGGAATTCCTCCGGAAAACATTCGCCTTCTCACACTTGGGGTCGGCCACTATCCAGAGCCAAAGCGGAGTTGGATCGAACAAAAGTTTCGAAGACTGGCTCCCATTCAGATCCTTCAAAAGACCCTCAGTGTGAGCGCAAATACCACTGAAATTCAGGTCAAATTTCTGCTTCCGCAAGTTCACCACAGTCGCGTGAGCGACCGATTTGAAAACCCTGAACTCGCCATGGATTTCTTAGAGAGCGATCTGAGTCGTTTGAACCTATTGACACAAAAGGGACGGGACTCTTTTTCAACGCGCGAAACAGAAATCAAAACATTCTTTGAATAACATGGAACAGCTAGACCGATACGAACGCCTCAGAAGGCGCCGCACTCCGGCAGAACTTTTAGAAGAAGCGAGACAGAAGTCAGCTTCTTTCTCGGCATTCGAAAAGGATTTCAAATATATGGTTGATGCTATGCAACCTATTTCTGCTGAATTTACCGCTAATACTTTCAGAGAAGGAGAGCGAGTCCGAAACCAACTAGACAAGCACCTCCCTTCAGAATTTGAAGCTGAGTTTGATTTCCAAGGATCGGTCACCAGTGATACCCACATTCGAATTCACAGCGACATCGATTTGCTAGCCCTAAATGGCTCTTTTTTCACTGTTGACTCCGGTATTAGCCCATCATCCCCATACCCCTACAAACAATCACTTGAAGATCTAGTATCAATGCGAACGGAGGCTTCAATGATTCTCAAGCGGGAGTTTCCAAAAGTATCAGTCGATGATTCTCCAGGAAAAGCTATAGCGTTAGAAGGAGGTTCCTTGAATCGAAAAGTAGATGTTGTAATCGGCAACTGGTGGAATACGGAAATTTGGAAAAAATACAAAGTCAAGATGGCTCGTGGTGTTAGGATTCTCGATTCGAAGGCTCCAACCACGATCAAGAACAAGCCATTCCTTCATAACTACGAAATTGATAAGAAAGATAATAAGACTCTCGGACTTCGAAAAGTGATTCGTCTTTTAAAGACGCTTAAATACGATGCTGAACCAGAGCTGAGAATGTCGAGTTATGATATCACGGCGGTTGCATGGAATATGAGCGATGCAGCGCTTACAGTCGTGGAAGATGGCTATTTGGCACTTGCGAGTAATGCGCTGAATGAGCTAAAAAACTTCATAGTTGATGAATCTCTTCGGAACTGGCTGACCGTTCCAAACAAGACAAGGAAAGTGTTTAGTGCCGACGGAGCGAAACTAAACGATCTCATTTCGATCCACCGCGAGCTTCAGAACCTAGTCGAGAGAATTGAGTTAGGGCGACCCATCCTATTCTCAGGAAGTGCCTCCGCCTCGCTCATCACCGAGAGCATGCTACCCGAATGGCGGGAAGAACGTTCTCAGGTCATTCGAGAGTATTCATTCTAGCGCCTTCCAATGCCCAAACCCTCCGAACACAAAACCGTCCAAGCCCGAATTCTCGAATACGCCGAGGCGATCGGTTGGACGATTGTGTCCCAGGAAGTCTCCGAACAGCGACGGGGCTTTGATGCCGACGTGCCACCTGCCGACCGCGCCAAGAACCGTTCTCTATTCTTCGACGACTTGCTCGACGCCAAGGTGCGGGAATTCAATCCGCGCTACGCTGAGGCGGCAGGTGCGTTGCTCGGGCAATTCGGCCATCTGCACACCGACATCTACGGCAATCGAGAATTCGTCGAGCACCTGCGCAATCGAGGTAAGTTCTTCGACCATGAGGAGAAGCGCGAGCGCGACTTGATCCTGATCGATTACGACGCCCCGGCACGGAACGTGTTCGAGGTCACCGAAGAGTGGGCCTTTCACAATGGCCACTACGGCACGCGGGAGGATGTGGTCTTTCTCATCAACGGCATCCCGGTGCTGGTGATCGAGTGCAAGAACGCCAACAAGGACGAAGCGATTGCCCTCGGAGTGGACCAGATCCACCGCTACCACCGCGAGACGCCCGAGTTGTTCGTCTCCCAGCAGCTGTTCACCGCCACCGACGCCATCGGCTTTTCCTACGGGGTGAGCTGGAACATGGTGCGCCGCAACATTTTCAATTGGAAGCCACCGGAGGGGGGACATTCCTGTCCCCCATTTAACGAAAAAAGGGGACAAGAAAGTCCCCAGGTTGACGGAACAAGAGGACAAGAAAGTCCCCACTCCTATTTCGACCCCGATGCGAAGACCGACATTACCCGGAACCGGTTGCCGCACTGGCAGCAGGGAGAGGCTTGGGTGTTCGTCACGTGGAGACTCGGGGACTCACTACCCCAGGCGAAACTGGATCGGTGGAAGGAGGAGCGTGCGGTCTGGGTTTCTCTTTATCCCGAGCCGTGGGATGAGAAAACGACAACTGAGTATCACGACCGCTTTTCCCGCCAAATCGACGATTGGCTCGATCAAGGGAGCGGGTCCTGCGTGCTGAAGGACCCGGCAAACGCGAAGATCGTTGCAGATGGCCTGCTCCACTTTGACGGAGAGCGCTATGAGACCGCTTCGTTCGTGGTGATGCCGAATCATGTCCATGTGCTGTTTCGACCGCTGGGCGGACACACGCTTCCCGAGATTCTGAAATCATGGAAGGGATTCACGTCACGGGAGATCAACAAGCGGATCGGGAAGTCGGGTGAGCTTTGGCAAGATGAGTATTGGGACCGGCTGATCCGAAATGAGCGACATTTTTTCAAGGTGGCGGAATATGTCCGGGAGAACCCGCTGAAGGCCCAGTTGCAGGAGGACGAGTTTGTTTCGTGGGAGCACGAACAGGAGTCGGGGTTTTCTTACCCCGAAACCGTTGGTGGGAAAGCGGGACAGGAATGTCCCCTCTCCGGTCCGGAGAGGCTAGGGAGTTCTGGGGGACAGAAATGTCCCCCCTCCGTTCCTGGAAGGCTGGAGGCCAAGGTGAAGAGCTTCTGCGCCATCCCGCAGGTGCTCGCCTTCCTCAAGGACTACATCGTCTTCGCCGAGAAGGATGAGGAACTGAACAAGTACATCCTGCGCCAACACCAGACAGCAGGAGTGGAGGCGACCGTCAGCCGCGCCCTAGATCCCACGCGCACCCGTGGCCTGGTCTGGCACACTCAGGGAAGCGGCAAGACCTTCACCATGATCAAGACGGCGGAGCGGCTGTTCCGCGCGCCCGAGGCGGACAAGCCGACGGTCCTCCTGATGATCGACCGCAACGAACTGGAGGACCAGATGCTCAAGAACCTCGCCGCACTCGGTCTGGGTAATCTGGAGCACGCCACCAGCATCAAGCGGCTTAACCAGCTACTGAAGGACGACTACCGGGGTATCATCGTGACGATGATCCACAAGTTCCGCGACATGCCGGCGGATCTGAACACGCGCTCGAACATCTACGTCCTGATCGACGAAGCCCACCGCACCACCGGCGGTGACCTCGGCAACTTTCTCATGGCCGGCCTACCGAACGCCACCTACCTCGGCTTCACCGGCACCCCAGTGGACAAGACCGTCTACGGCAAGGGCACGTTCAAGACCTTCGGCTGCGAGGACGACCAAGGCTACCTACACAAGTATTCCATCGCCGAAAGCATCGAAGACGGCACCACCCTGCCGCTCTACTACCAGCTCGCGCCCAACGAAATGCTGGTGCCAGACGAGACGCTGGATAAGGAGTTCCTCTCGCTCGCCGAAGCCGAGGGGATGGCCGACATCGAGGAGCTGAACAAGGTTCTCGAGCGGGCGGTGAACCTGAAGAATTTCCTCAAGGGCAAGAAGCGCATCCAGAAGGTGGCCAAGTTCGTCGCCGCCCACTACAGCGAGAATGTCGAGCCGCTCGGCTACAAGGCCTTCCTTGTCGGCGTCGACCGCGAAGCCTGCGCCCACTACAAGAAGGAGCTCGATTTTTTCCTGCCGCCAGAATTCTCCGAGGTGGTCTACACCGATAGCAACAACGACTCCGCCTTGCTCAAAGAGTTCCACCTCGACCCTAAGAAGGAGAGGCAAATCCGCAAGAGCTTCGGCAAACTCGACCAGCAACCGAAAATCCTCATCGTCACCGAGAAACTGCTCACTGGCTTCGATGCCCCGGTGCTCTACGCCATGTATCTCGACAAGCCGATGCGCGACCACACCCTGTTGCAGGCCATCGCCCGCGTGAATCGCCCGTATGAAAACGAGGCCCAGCAGATGGTCAAGCCGCACGGCTTCGTCCTCGATTTCGTCGGCATCTTCGACAAGCTGGAGAAGGCCCTCGCCTTCGACAGCGACGAGATCAACGCCATCGTCAAAGATCTGAAATTGCTCAAGGTCTTGTTCAAAAACAAGATGGAGCAGAAGGCCCCCGAGTATCTGGGGCTGATCACAAACAACTTCAACGACAAGGACCTCGACGACTTGATCGAGCACTTCCGCGATGCCGAGCGGCGGAAAGAGTTCTTCAAGGAATACAAGGAGATCGAGATGCTCTACGAGATTATCTCGCCCGACGCCTTCCTTCGCCCATTCATCGCCGACTACAGCACCCTCAGCGCCATCTACGAGGTCGTGCGCAAGGCCTACACCAAGACGGTGTATGTGGACCGGGATTTCCAGCGCAAGACCGAATCGCTGGTCCGGGAAGAGATCGATGCGACCGAGATCGGCCAGCCAAGCGGGCTTGTCAGAATCGATGCCGAGACGGTGCAGGTGATCAAGGATGCGAAGGACGGAGAAAACACGAAGATCATCAACTTGGTCAAAAGTATCGAAAAGACCGCCGAGGACGAGAGCGATGACCCGTTCCTCGTCGCGATGGCGGAACGCGCCCGGGCGGTGCAGGAGAACTTCGAGAAGCGGCAATCGAACACCTCCGAAGCACTCAACGAGCTTCTAGCCGCACTCGAACGCAACGAAGAGCGCAAGAAGCGCCAGGCCGAGATGGGCTTCGACGCGCAGACTCTGTTCGTCTTTGATAAACTCAAAGAGGCTGGAGTCGAGAACCCGGAAGAAGTCAGCAAAAAGATCCGCGAAGCCTTTGTCGAGTTTGCCAATTGGCGAGCCAGCGAGGTTTTCTTCCGGGATCTGCGCAAGAAAGTGACCTTCGCCATCTATGCGGAAACCGATGATCTGGAAAGCGTCACCGCCTTGGTCGAAGACCTGTTCCGAATTCTGGAGAGAGGAAAGTCTGGTGCCTAGCAATCCACAGAAACAGGCGTTCAAGCAGCGCGTCCGAGAATGGGCCGACAAGCTGGACGTCGAGGTCGTCTGGCTCGGCGTTCGCCCGATGACAAACAAGTGGGCCTCCTGCTCCACCAAAGGGCACCTCAACTTCAACAGCCAGCTCCTCGGTGCGACTCCCGATCTCTGGGACTACGTAATCGTCCACGAGCTGCTCCACTTCTTCGTCCCCAACCACGGCCGCCTCTGGAAGAGCCTGATGCGCGCTCATCTCGGCGACTACGAAGAGGCGGTGGCCCGGTTGAGAGAGTTCGATTCTAGCGTCTAGGCGGGGAAAACCTTCCCCTCGGGCCTACTGCGTGCGGCCCTACCCCTTCTGTTGAACCGCCCGCCACTACGGTTTAAACAGTTCTTGACTGGTGGCTGGAGTATGAACAATGGGTCGGGAAAGAAACTTCGTCCACCTGGCGGCAGGCCGGTCACAAAGCCTTCGCCAGCCTCCCCGCCTCACGCCCTTCCCTCCCCCCCGACGAGGCGCTACTGTGGCTCAATCAATACCGGCACAATCCGACACGGATCGACCGCGTTGGTGAATGGAAGCAACCAGGTAACAGCCGCTGAACTCCGCAACTCAATCCCCTGAGCTTGCAGATGGGCTCCGCTAGGGACAGCGGGGGACATTACATAATTCTTGACTAACGTTTTTCTCTTCGTTTTTCCCATTTTTGACAAATTGCCTGTTCCTAGGAAAGCCCCACTGCCGAGAAGAATCTAATTTTCCGAAAATATTATCGCAAATTATTTGCGTTTACGGTAGTGCTCGGGTAAATACTCAGCCTATGACGCTCCCCCGATTATTTTGTCCTGTTGTTAGTGTTTTTTTCTTCTCAGTAGCCGACGCGGCTGTGGTGTATGATTTTGAAACTGGCTTGGGTGCCATCCAAGATCTCTCTTTCAGTGGCGGCAGCAACTATGGTCTGGCAACGAGTGCTGACGGCACGAATGGGTTGTCGTTGTTTTCGCACAGTGCCAATGCGTCGACGGTTGTTGGGCTTTCCAACCCGCTCGTTTGTGAAGATCTCAACGTTGGCGACACCTTGTCGCTGAGCTTTGACCTAGTTTATACAAACTCATCGAACACCAATTTTCTTAACTGGGGGTTCGCCGATCTAGCGACTGGCACTTCAGTTTCGGGGTTCAGCTCTGGATCTGGTGGAGCGTTCGAGTTTGGGATCGACGGTGGATCGGCTTCGTTTGCTGCGGGCACCGGATCCTCGACGACCGGTTCCAGTACATTCATTCCCGACGGT
>Ga0114957_1004367_pt1 | contig 12234 bp, 11 predicted proteins | sample BantaG_FD_87175 | JGI IMG/M metagenome (GOLD analysis project Ga0114957, IMG submission 87175) | Marine algal microbial communities from Bantry Bay, Ireland - BantryBay_4 metaG | ecosystem: Host-associated > Algae > Red algae > Unclassified | place: Bantry Bay, Ireland | collected 2014-11-21 | reverse complement strand
GTTCAGGTCAAGAAATCCTCTGCTTAGCCTTGCTAGGCCTGCGGTTTCTTTCTGGTCACAAAAATTAAACCTAAATAAAACTGAAGACTAATTTAGGGCATTATTTAATGGGATTGGTATAAGAACTAGTCGTCGATATCCTGGCAATAGTTAGCAGGCTCAAAATTTGCCAATTCATTTAAGTGGTCGCTGTATAACCTGTGATCCAATTGGCCATCTTCTCTGTTAATGAACGGCCTTCTTTTCTGTTTAAAATAGCTATCAATGCAATGTTTGAATAAATTCGCTTTATGGTGATTATCAACGTTGGTGAGTTCCATCACTTTGCAGTCGCTTATAAACTGAGGCTTAAACACATATTTATTATTTATAACTTTATACTGAACTTTGTGTAATGTTTCCGGTTTCTGCGCTAAATAAGCATGTTTGACGAGTGTTTGACACTGTTTTTTTGTGACTGTATTTAGGTTTATTAGCTCACTAATAATTAGCTCTTGTTGATTATCACTTTTTTTGTAAACTCGAACTTCTCCGCCTTGTCCATTGGGCTGGTTATCTCTTAATATATAAAATGTACAGGTACTTAATGCAGGTAAGGAGTAAAAACTATTGTCAGACCCGCTGACTTTACATGTGCCTCTGTCATTAGCAAGGCGAACATTGCCAAGTGAAACTATTTTATAGTTGATGTCCACATTAAATTTATTAACGAGTGTAACTTCTTGATAATTTGTACTGATGGGAAAATAAGAATTAAAATTATGTAAATAAACTTTCTCATTATCTTCATTGTTATTAGTAAAGATTGCAATATTTCTGTGAATTTTGTTTGATGCACAGCCAGTAAATATAAAACTCAATAATAAAATTAGTATTAAGTTTCTGAGCATTTAGGCTCCTTAAGGTTTAGTTTAAATAAATTTTTATTTCTTGTAAAAACTACGTATTTAGAGTTTGGATCAATGGCGGGCTGTGTGTCTGAGTCATCATTAAATGTCAGCCTTGTCTTACATGAGCCGTCTTTTTTCATTGTATAAAGTTGATAGTTTTTATGGTTAGGCCCGGTGGCACTAAAGTAAATATATTCACCGTTTGGGTGCCACTTAGGGTTTATATGAAAATTATTACCAAAGCTAATTTCTTTCTTCTCGAGACTAAGCCTGTTGCCAAACATAATTTGTGAGTATTTAGAGTTTTGGCCATACCTCACCCAGACATACTCTCTAGAGCTAGGTGAATACTGGGCTTCATCATCCATTAGGTCACTAAAAGTAAAGCGAATAGGGGAGTTGGGCAAGCCGGGTCGGTAACTGTATATTTCAAGGTTACCGTCTCGTACCGATGTAAACAACATCTGATTTCGAAAACTAAATACTGAAGGGTTTTTATCTAAGTAAGGGCTTTTGGTAAGACGCAAAAAATTATCAGTAATTAAATTTTTCTTATAAAGTTCAAACGGCTGTAAGTCTGAGCCACTATGAGCTTTAACAGATGCAACGCCTCTATCTGTAACCTGATTCATTGCATGTAGCCGATTGTAAATAAACAAAGGATTTTCTTTTATCTCATCAGTAGTACTTGAATATATTATAGATTTTCCATTATCGCTATAAATAGGTGAGTTCGCCTGGCCGTCTTGATAGGTAACTCTTACAGACTGCAGGGTATCTAGGTTAATTTGGTAAACCTGTGGGTTAGTATGTTGATATCTATTTTTACTAATGTAGGCAACAAAATCACCACTTGGTGAAAATGAAGCTTGTTCATTTTCACCATGAAAAGTTAATTGTAATTCATTAGAGTTAGTTTGCTTGCGGGTAATTTTTTTAGGAGGCTCCGTAAGTGGCTTTTGTATTATTTTATTTTGTGAACATGAAAATGCAAAAACAACGGCAACGGTAATAGCAACAAAGAATGAAAATTTAAATGGCATTATACTTCCTGTAAAAATAAAGATTTAGTTATAAAGAATTAAAAGCCTTAATCGGTTTTAATGCTCTAAAATTTTTTGTATCACAGAAGATGGAGAGACTTTTTTGATCTCACTTTTGTGAATCTTTATTATTTCAGACTTTTTGCTAAATGTTTCTAGTTCTTTAGAAGTTTTAGACCTTATCTGGACATAGATATCGTACTTTGTAATATGATGTTTGAAGTCATAGGATTTAGGTCTAGTGTTAAGTATTTTTATTGATCCAGGAAATAACCACTGTTTTTTGAGAAAAGGGGCATAATTATTTTGAATTAGAAGAGTTTTGCTCTTTTTATTTTTAGGTATATAGACCTGCCAAAGTATAATTAGTTTTTTAGTTTTTGCCTTTTTTAATGGTAAATTCTCGGTAGTCCCTTCTTTTTTGGCAACACAACTTTTTAACCAAGGGCATAATAAGCAGCTTGGGTTTTTCGGAGTGCAAATTGTTGCCCCAAGCTCCATTAGAGCTTGGTTGATCTCTGATGATTTAAAGCCGACTACATATTTATCTGCAATGCTTTGTAATTGAGCCCGCTCTTTTGTTTTCCACCACTCCAAAGCTAAGTTATGTTTTCTTGAAAGCAGGCGTATGACATTGCCATCAATAACGCCAACAGGCTGTTCAAAAGCAATACTACTTACTGACCTAGAGGTGTATGGGCCAAAGCCAGGAAGCTCAATGAGCTCTTCATAAGTAGTTGGAAATTTTTTTTTGTCATTTAGTAATTTAGCCGCCTTATGTAAATTGTGGGCGCGACTATAATAACCAAGACCGGCCCAGGCTTCTATGACTTTCTCTTGATTTGCCAGTGCGAGAGATTTCAGAGTTGGAAATTTTTTAATAAAGCGTTTAAAAAAAGGAATAACAGCAGTGGTTGTTGTTTGCTGAAGCATTGTCTCGGAGATCCAAATAAAATAGGGGTTTTTGTTGGCTCGCCAGGGGAGGGGTCTTTTGTTTTCCATGTACCAGCTATGTAATTTTTTTTGATCTTTTTTCATATATAAACCTAATATAGCTGTTCATGGCTTTGTTATTAAAACGAATTACTTACCTATAAACATTTTTTTAAAGAATTCCAAATGATTTAACTATTATAGATAAGATTACTTATTTAAGAGGGTTACAGGTTTGTGATTTTAGTTATTTTGTTTAAAAAATAAATATCTATGCTTCTGTCTAATAATTTAAAAATCTATGTAACTTTTTATGGAGGCTCACGGCGCGCTTTGTTAGCCCGGAATAAGCGTAAGCTTATGTTAGGGTGATAAAGAAAAGCTTGAAGTGTAGCCGCCAGGCGAAACGAAAAGATTATTTGCGTTCACCTTGGTGACGCTGAGCAAAGACGCAATGCTGCCGCAAGTGTTCTTCATACAAAGTTACATAGATTTTTAAATGATCAGGCAGGGGTTGCTAGAAGATTAAGTAGTTGAAACACATTAATAAAGATTGTATATAGCCTTATGGATTATAAGCCGCTAAGTGGGAGAGAGTTCCCAAGATTTTCAGGAATTAAAACATTTTTTCGTTTACCATATGTCCCTGTGGATTCTGACTACGATGTTGGAATAGTAGGGGTGCCTTATGATGGTGGTGTAAGCTATCGTCCTGGAGCTAGGTTTGCTCCTAGTAAAATCCGTGAGATGTCCTCTCTAGGGAGGGGCTATCATTGGTCAAGGCAGATGAATATCATTGAAAAATTAAAAATAGCAGATATCGGTGATTGTCCTACCGTGCCCGTGAGCCAAGAAAAAACATATACTCGAATGCAAAACTTTTTTGATAACTTAATGAAGTTAGATAAAAAATTTATTTCAGTGGGTGGTGATCACTCTACAACATTACCTCTTTTAAGAGCTGCCCATAAAAAACATGGTAAATTAAGATTGATACATTTTGATGCTCATTTAGATACCTATCCAGCAGCTTGGGACTGTGAATACCATCATGGTACCTTTGTAAGACATGCTGTTGAAGAAGGTTTAATTATTCCAGATAAGTCTATACAAATTGGAATTAGAGGCCCACTTGCTAGTGGTGATGATTTAACTTTTGTAAATAAGCATAAAATTAATGTAACTACTGTCGATGATGTAAGGCAGGATTTAGGCGAATTTTTAAGTAGTTTGCCAAACTTCGGAAATGACCCCACTTATATTAGTTTTGATATAGATTGTTTAGACCCCTCTTATGCTCCAGGCACTGGAACTCCTGTGCCTGGTGGTTTAACTACTTATGAAACTCAAAAAATTCTTCAAGCACTAAAGGTAAAAAATTTAGTGGGTGCTGATATAGTCGAAGTGTGCCCACCCTATGATCCCACTGAAATTACAAGTTTAGCGGCTGTGGATACAATGTTTGAACTACTTTGTATAATGGCAATTAGCGCGAAATGAGCTTCGCTCACGTTAGGGCGATATACAAAAGTTACACTGCAGCCACATCTGGATAACAATGGTATGTGCCCAGGCCTTGATAAAAATTTTACATCTATAAGCCATCAGGTTGCCTGTAATGCTGGGAAATGGAAGACTTTACAGGGTATTTCTGCTTTCAGTGCCAATCCTCAATCGTCATGATAAGTATCTAACTTACCAATTATATGGAGAAGTTACGAGTCATGAAATATTTAGTTATTATAACCACTTTATTGTTAACTTCAGCATTTGTTAAAGATGCTGTGAGTGATGAGACTGTAGAGTACATTAATATACCTAAAGAAATATCATGTTTGATGGGTGAGTCTTTAGTGAGTGAAAAAGATTACTCGATGAAGTCCTTAATTAAAAAAACTGATTTTTTTTCACGTGTAGCAACGCAAGCAATAAAACAAATAATTAAAAATAAGCCATATGATCAAAAAGGAACAGAGGTAAGCATTTCTTTGTTTGATGAAAAATCTAAACTGTCGGGTTATATTGTAATTAAAGAAAGCTATCAACAAATAGATTTGAAATCAGCTAAGTGTGAAAGCGTTGAGGGGAGCCTAGAAGGGTTTATACTATCGTGTATAATTAAAAACCCAATAGATAATCAAAATTTATTTTTAAATTATTTATATAAGTATAAAACTAAACTCGGTATATTCGAAATGAAAGTGAGTAAAACTAAAATAGGTTTACTCACTAAAAATTTATTTGCCTGCGAATACTATTAATTATACCAATCCCATTAAATAATGCCCTAAATTAGTCTTCAGTTTTATTTAGGTTTAATTTTTGTGACCAGAAAGAAACCGCAGGCCTAGCAAGGCTAAGCAGAGGATTTGGTATTAGCCTCAATTAAATTTTTGATAAATAGCTTACAGCAGTATTTTTGGCAGCATCTAGCTTATCATAGTTTTGGTAAGCCCCTTGAGCAAAATCAGGGCGTCCACCACCTTTGCCACCTAAGTCTTGGCTAAGGTGTTTAAGTAAGTCACCAGCTCTAATAGATTTATTTAAATCTTTAGTTACACCAATAATAATGGGATGAGTGGAATCTCCTTTGCCTAAGATAACAACTACACCGGACTTAATTTTGTTTTTTAGTTTGTCGTTAATGTCACTGAGTGCAGAACGGTCATCTTGTTCAATTTGCGCCCAAACCATTTTATAAGATTTAGTATCAGATTTAATGTCCACAGCATCATTAATAAGTTGGTCTATATCTACCTTATTGCTTTGACTTGATCTAAGTTTTTTCTTTAAGTCTGAAATTTCATTATTTAACTTTCCAATATATGAATTAATTTCTGAATTATCTTTAGAGTCTTTACTTAAAATAGACTTATCAAAACTAACAAAATCACCAACGGTTTTTAATTCGGCAACTTGTTTTTTATTTAAATACTTGCTTTGTAGGGACGTATTTTCAATATGCGAACTATTTAAATAATTGAGTGCTGACTTTCCAGTAAGTGCTTCAATTCTTCTTACCCCCGAGCTAACACCAGTTTCTTGTTTAACTTTAAACAAATGAATCATTGAGGTATTGTTCACATGTGTGCCACCACAAAGCTCAGTGGAGAAATCACTAAACTTTAATACTCTCACTTTGTCGCCATACTTTTCGCCAAACAGTGCCAAGGCTCCGGACTCTATGGCTTTGTCATAGGTCATTTCATTTTTTTCAGTATTTATTGATTTAAAAATCTCATTATTTACTGCCTCTTCAACTTTTAATATTTCTTCAAAAGTCATCGGCTTATTATGGGTGAAATCAAACCTGAGTTTATCAGCATCAACAAGTGAGCCTGCTTGTCGAATGTGATCGCCAAGCACTGCTCTTAAAGCAGCATGAAGCAAATGCGTGGCTGAATGATTACTGGCAATGGCTAAGCGCTTGTTGTGATTTACCGATTGTTTGAGCTCGTCACTTTCAGTTATAGTGCCTTCAGAAACTTCAATTTCTAACCAATGTATATCGAGATTTTTTTTACAATCAAGTACTGAAGCTTTGCCCGAATTACTTTCAATAATTCCTGTGTCGCCACATTGGCCACCAGATTCGGCGTAAAAACTAGTTTTAGCTAATGCAATAAAGCCTGTGTCGCCTTTTTTTAATTCTTTAGTGGCCTGTTTGCCATCACTCAGGCCAACACATTTTGAAGTTTCTTTTAAGTTATAATTATAACCGGTAAATTGTGTTTTACCGTGCTCATCCACAATTTTTTTACTAGCTTCTGATAAGTGAGTTTTTAATTCATTGAAGCCAGAGCCTTTCCATGAGCCTTTGGCTTTGCTTTTAGCTTCGTTCATATGCTTTTGAAAGTCGCCTTCATTAACGTTAAAGCCATTTTCACTGGCAATGACTTGCGTGAGATCCAATGGAAATCCGTAAGTGTCATAGAGCTTAAAGCTAATACTGCCTGGAAGAGTTTTATCTTTACTAGATTTTAGCTTATCAAGAGCAGACATAAGTATTTCTGTACCTTGATTAAGTGTTTTCTTAAAGCGTTCTTCTTCGTCTTTGCATGTTTTTAAAATTAGACTTTTGTTTTTCTCAAGCTCTGGATAAGCGCCCATCATTTGCTCTATGACAGTTTCAGTGGTGTTAGGTAAAAGGCTGTCATTTTCTGAAAGCTTATGCCCGTAGCGAATGGCCCTTCTCATTATACGTCTTAAAACATAACCTCTTCCTTCATTAGAGGGAGTCACTCCATCGCCAATTAAAAAAGCGCTGGTTCTACTGTGGTCAGCTAAAACTCTTAGTGCTACGTTCATATTGTGTTGGTTTTTATCTTTTGAGCCAGTTAAATATTTAGTCCCGCTGATTCGAGTTGCTGTAGCAATAATATCGCTAAATACATCGGTGTCATAATTGTTAAGCTTACCTTGCAATACAGTGGCAAAGCGCTCTAGCCCACAACCTGTATCGATAGATCGTTTAGGAAGTGGGCTTTGCTCGCCTTGTTCATTCTCAAGGTACTGCATAAATACTAAGTTCCAAACTTCCATATAGCGATCGCCTTCACCGCCCATAACATTATCAGTGGGGTTGCCACCCATAACATCACCAAAGTCATAAAATATTTCTGAGCAGGGGCCGCATGGGCCAGTTTTGCCCATTCGCCAAAAATTATCTTTTTCGCCAAACCTGTAAATTCGATCTTTTGGAATTTTTTCTTGGTTGAGCCAAATATCGTAGGCTTCGTCATCTGTTTCAAAAACTGTGACGTAGAGCTTTTCTTTGGGTAAGCCAAATTCTTCGGTCAGCATATGCCAAGCGTAATGAATGGCTTCTTTTTTAAAATAATCGCCAAATGAAAAGTTGCCAAGCATTTCAAAAAAAGTGTGATGACGGGCAGTGAAACCCACATTTTCTAAGTCATTGTGCTTGCCGCCGGCTCTGACACATTTTTGTGAGCTAACGGCTCGGTTAAACTTAAGATCTTCAAGCCCTTGGAATACATTTTTAAATTGATTCATCCCAGCGTTGTTAAATAGTAAAGTGGGATCATCGTGAGGAATGAGGCTAGAACTTTTTACTGTGGTATGACCATTTTTATTAAAGTACTCAATAAATTTTTTACGTATCTCAGAAGATTTCATATATCACTTTCTTTATAGTTTCGTTATCAAAGCCTCGGTTGTTTAATAAACGCATGGCCTTTTGTTTTTGTTCATAGCTTAGCTTTTCGCCTTCTGTGAAATTGTTATTGAGTATAGCACAAGCTTTGTCCATTTCAATCTCTTCTTCTCGCTCCACTTCTGGTAATCCCTTTTTTATTAGGTAGTTCTTGATGTAGTAATAGCCCTTGTTTTTGCTGTGAAGCATTTGAGCTGTTTTTTTAGCGAGTTCACTGGGCGACATAATTAGACCCTGATCAACGGCCTTTGCTAGTGTTGAGTTGACTACATTTTGAGAGAAGTTTTTACTTAACTTTAAGTGGAGCTCTTTAAGTGAGTGGTCACGAGCACCTAAATAATAGGCCATTTTGTCGTAGGCTTTAATGCCCTCAAGTTTTTCATCTTCTTCACTCATTGCTTATACCAATTCCATCAAATAATGCCCTAAATTACTCACCATTTTCATTCATTTTTAAATTTTGTTCAATTAAGAAATCCTCAGCTTAGCCTAGCTAGGCCTGCGGTTTATTTCAATCACAAAAATTAAACCTAAATAAAACTGAAGACGAATTTAGGGCATTATTTAATGGGATTGGTATTATTCTTCATCTATCAGTGAGATATTTTCAATATTTGTCCAACCTTGGTCAAGTTGACCCACTTCGGTTTTATCATCGGGTGTATTAATAGGGTTAGATTGCGATGTGGTAATTTTTTTCATTAAATAGGGGTGATTTTCGCAGTGTTGTAATGCTTGCTGTGAGCTAATTAACTCGGCTCTTACAAGGCGTGCTAAATAGTTTTCAATGGGTTGAATTAAATCGCCACGTTGTTTGCGGTTAAGTTCAGAAAAATAATTAATACCATTAAAAACTTCATCATCGTTAATTATGCGATCAAACTCTCTGCAGTTTTCTAGATATTCAAATATGGGAATATTACAAGCTGCTTTATTCGAGTAAGCCAATTTTTGATGAAAAAGCATATATAAGCAATTTCTGAAGGTATTAGTCAGTTTATTATTTTTTATTTTTCGCAAAAATTGATAGGCAGAGCCCGCCTCAAGTGTAATGGCAGTAGGTCGATCAAAATCATAGTTATTTATTAAGTAAATAAAATTTTCGAATTTTAAATCATCAATGAAAATCATATCAGGGTTTAGTTTCAATGCATTTTTAAAAACGTGTTTAAAGTCATCGCCATAGTTTTGCTGTGAGACCAATGAGTTAATTTCATTATGCTCCCAAGGATTATTTTGTGCCAATAAAGAAATATGCCTTTGTGTTTTTATATTTGCCATATTTAAAAAAGCATTCAAAGTATGTGACTTCCCACTTTGTGCACCGCCAGAAAAAATAATTAAACCTTTTCGGAAAGAGGCATAGCCATCAAGAAAGCCAGTATTTAGTGATTTAGAGTCTGGAATTTTTGAATGCATGGGTTGGAAGTGTAATATATGTTGTCCATTTTGTTCACAGACAAAAAGTTTATATAAGCTGATTTCTTTTACGGAATAATAAGTTAAAAAAGATTTATTATTTTTGTAATCAAGAAGGTCATCATCACTTAATATTTTTTTCAAAAGTTGATAAATCTGATGGTTATCTAATGTAGAGTTTTGTGAGGTTATAGGCTTAATTTGTCCGCGGGCTTTAATGTAAATGGCCTTACTAGGACTAATATAAATATCAGTTGCTAATGATTTTTGAGCCGCAGATAAAATTTCTTTAAATGTCATTGACTCTTCTCCTTGAACTTTGACCTATTTTTTTTAGGTGGAACCTCTGTGATTTCATTAGTTTAACTCATTGCCCGAAAAAAATCCTCTACAAAAAAACAAAGAAACTACCTATGACGCGGTCTAGTTTAACTAACGAATTGTGCCATCTAGATTTTTTCTATTTTTCTTATGAGCTTTGGTATAACTTAGTATGTATTCACAGTATGTCCATAAGCAATGAAATAAAAGGTCACCACAGCAAATGAATTGGGTTAAATTATTAGCAACATTTTTTTATACAGGGCTTTCACCGAAAGCTCCAGGAACAGTAGGGACACTAGCTGCAATACCTTTGGTGTTTTTTGCTTATAGTTTAGGCAGCGAAAGCTATATAGCCATCACTGTTCTTTTCGTAATATTCTCTATTTTCATTTGTCAGCTTTACGAACAGCGCAATGAAGTGCATGATAGCAGCGAAATAGTAATTGATGAAGTTGCTGGCTTTTTAATCACAATGGCATTAATACCTCTTTCATTTAAAGCATTGGTTTTAGGTTTTATATTGTTTAGATTATTCGATATTTTAAAACCATTTCCAATAAGTGTATTAGATAAAAAAGTACAAGGTGGTTTTGGAGTAGTAGTAGATGATTTAGTTGCAGGTTTATTTGCAAATATTATTTTACAAATAATTCACCAAAAGTGGGCGTTAATTTAAGTTATGACAATTGAAGAAAAAATATTAAATTTAAAAAAGAATTTTGAGTCTAAAGGTTTAACATTATCTTTAGCTGAAAGTTGCACTGGTGGTTTGTTGGCAGCAGAAATTGTAAAGCACCCAGGTGTTTCTAGTTTTTTTGCCGGAGCTGTTGTGTCTTATGCTACTCATGTGAAAGAGGATCTTTTAGATGTGCCAGTTCATTTATTAAAAACAATGGGTGAAGTCAGTGGCCCCGTAGCTATAGCTATGGCTCAAGGGGCTAAACAGAATATGAGCTCAGACTGGGCGCTGAGTATTACCGGAGTTGCAGGTCCGGGTGGGGAATCTAAAGACAAGCCAGTAGGCACTGTTTGCTTTGCTGTAGTAGGCCCTGGATTTGAACAAAGTATAAAAAAAGAATTTAAAATTAAAAACCGTAATGAGATTCAACAGGCATCAATTGAATTTGCAATTGATTTTGTCTTAGAATCTCTAAAGCTATAACAAGGAGAGTGCACATGGCCTCAGTACAAGGAAATCAAGATAAAGGAAAAGCATTGGAGCTAGCAATTGCTTCTATTGAAAAGCAATTTGGTAAAGGTTCAATTATGAAAATGGGTGATAAGTCTACGATTGTTGACGTTCCTGTTTATAGTACAGGTGCTTTATGTTTAGATATCGGACTAGGGATTGGTGGTTTACCAAAAGGTCGTATCGTTGAAATTTATGGACCAGAAAGTTCAGGTAAAACAACTCTAGCATTATCAACAATAGCCCAAGCACAAAAAGCCGGCGGCACAGTAGCATTCGTAGATGCTGAGCATGCTTTAGATATTGGTTACGCAAGTAAGCTAGGTTGTAAAACTGAAGATATGTTAGTTTCTCAACCAGACACTGGTGAGCAAGCCTTAGAAATCGTTGAAGCATTAGTGCGCTCAGGTGGTGTAGATGTATTAGTTGTGGATTCTGTGGCCGCTCTTACTCCAAGAGCAGAGATAGAAGGTGATATGGGTGCAAGCCATATGGGTTTACAAGCTCGTTTAATGTCACAAGCTCTTAGGAAGTTAACAGCAGCAATCAACAGAAGTAACACACTAGTTATTTTCATTAACCAAATTCGTATGAAAATCGGTGTTATGTTTGGTAACCCAGAAACAACAACTGGTGGAAACGCTTTAAAATTCTATTCTTCTATACGCTTAGATGTACGTAGAATTGGTGCGATTAAGCATGGTGATGAAATTGTAGGTAACAGAACTACAGTTAAAGTAGTTAAAAATAAAATGGCACCTCCATTTGCAAAGGTAGAATTTGACCTAATGTACGGCGAAGGGATTTCCTTGCATGGAGACATTGTTGATTTAGGTGTTAAAAAAGGTTTAGTAGAAAAATCAGGTGCTTGGTATAGCCTTAAAGACGGCGAAAGAATGGGGCAGGGCCGTGAAAAAGCGAAAGACTTCTTAAAAGATAACCCGAAAATTTGTGATGCTTTACAAAAAGAAATTAGTGAGGCTTATGGTTTAGGGAAAGGAGCTAAAAAAGAAGCGGCTCCAGAGCTTGAAGCTACTCCAGCAAAAGCAAAAGTGACAGCTAAGCCAGTGAAAGCTAAGTCAGTTAAACACTAACACTTAAGAAGTATAAATAAGTTAAATAAAAAAGCCTCGTGGATACGCTTACTATTACCCACATCTTTTGATGTGGGTTTTTAGTTTTTAAGCAAAGCATACATTTCGGCAGCCCCTTCTAGTCTAATCCATCCTCTCCAAATAGTTATTAACCCGGGATCTCCATCCC
>Ga0114957_1004365_pt1 | contig 12236 bp, 4 predicted proteins | sample BantaG_FD_87175 | JGI IMG/M metagenome (GOLD analysis project Ga0114957, IMG submission 87175) | Marine algal microbial communities from Bantry Bay, Ireland - BantryBay_4 metaG | ecosystem: Host-associated > Algae > Red algae > Unclassified | place: Bantry Bay, Ireland | collected 2014-11-21 | reverse complement strand
TCTTACCGAATCTTTGTTAAATACTACACGGCTGGTTACCAGTTAATTTGTACGATAGAAGAAGTAATCGAAGTAGGCGCTGGTCAGCCAGTAGATGCGGACAACGACGGCGTAATCGCTTCTGATGATTGTGATGACAACAATGCAAACGTACCTGCAACACCTGGTACTACTTGTGATGATAACAACGCAGACACAGAAAATGATGTTATCTTGGCTAATGGATGTGATTGTGCTGGAACCAACGTAACAACAGGTCCTACAGATAATGACAACGATGGCGTAATTGCCGGGGAAGATTGTGATGACAATGATCCTTCTGTACCTGCAACACCAGGCGCTGCTTGTGATGATGCAAATGCGGATACAGAGAATGACGTAGTAACTGCGGACGGTTGTGGATGTGCAGGAACACCAGTTGTAAAAACCGGTCCTGATTGTGCTGATATCTCTATAGTTGCTGGAAACGGAAGTTTCACTGTAAATGGATTAGGCGGAGCGCCAGTAACGAGCGTACAGTGTTTCAACGCTATGTGGCAGGAAGAATACAAATGTTTTGGTGACTGTGGTGATTCTGTTACAGAAGTTGTAACACCTGGTTCTTACCGAATCTTTGTTAAATACTACACGGCTGCGTACCAATTGGTTTGTACCGTTGAGGAAGTAGTTGAAGTAACGGCTGGACCGACATCTGATATTTGTACTACACGTACTGCGAGCAATGTTATTAATTGTGTTAACGAAGCCAACTATGGTGGATGGTTAAGAATTAAGGGAATTGAAAACTTCTACAGTCTTTCAAACTCAGAATTAGTGGAGTATGCAGATGGTACCGCACTTTTGACTGGAACCTGGACAAACCTGAATGATAGCGATGTCGTATTTGATTTTGAAATTCTGGCTTCCGGAAAGACAACAGTTGCTCAGGCTTACAGCCCGAAGGAACACAATTGTTTGACACCTGATACGGATGCTTTCTACTACTACGCTGATTTTGAAGGAATTCTAAAAGGTCAAGCTAGCATGGAAGGTGCAGAAATTTCTATCTCTACCTTTGGTGCTTTTTTCCAGCTAGGAATAGGAGCCAATGCAACGGGAGCTGAAGAAACGTTTGGTGCGTCCGCATGGTTTAGCGGAGATGTAGTACAGCAGCCATTTAGTGGCAACCTGCTGGAATTAGATCCAAAAGTAGACGGACACTTGGGAGATATTAATATCAACCTGACCGGAGATGCAGATGCTTGTAATGGCCTGGCTACTTATGCGATTGCACCGGATGCAAGTTATTTGCACCTGAATGCTGTTAAAATCGGATCAACGGTTGGTCTTGACTGGATTTCTAATAATGATCACCGTACAGCACTCAACAGCATTGAGCGTTCTGGGAATGGAACGGACTGGATGGCTATCGAGGAGACAGCTAGTTTGACACAAAATACCAACGCAACGTTCTACCAGACCAAGGATGAGCAGCCAGTATTTGGTGTGAATCACTACCGTATTAAGCAGATCATGAACGACGGAACTTTTATCTACTCTAACGTAGCGAAAGTAGCTATTGAAGTTGATCCTGCACAGATTGCGGTTTATCCAAACCCAACGGTAGCGCAAGTAAATATCAGTTTAGTGAAATATGCTGGTCGTCAGGGTACCCTGAAGATTGTCAATGCACTTGGACAGCCGATGTTTAAAGTATCTTATGATGAAATCCCTGTAGCACCAGTTCACATTGAATTGGATAGAGGGTACGAGGCAGGAACGTATACCATCATGGTGACCATCGACGGTCGTAAGCCAGTGGCTAAGCGTTTTATTGTTAGTAAGTTATAATTTCATACATATTTAATTAGGTTTTGGGCTGTCGATTAACTTCGGCAGCCCTTTTTTTGTCGTTTAACCAGGCTTTTATCAAAAAAACAGGGGATTTAAGATAGAAATGCACTATAATATGATCCTTGGCGTTTTATTTGCAAATTTGTCTATTTTTGAAGCCATTTTATGCAATCAACTTTAAACCATTCTAATGTCTAAGCGCTTACCCATTTTTCTTTTTGCATTTCTTTTGACCAACCTGTTATTTTCACAAGCTAAATACAGCAATGAATTTTTAACCATCGGAGTAGGAGCACGCGCACAGGCAATGTCCAATGCGGTAGTGGCCAACGTAAACGATGTGACAGCCGGATACTGGAATCCAGCGGGTCTGGTGGAGATTAATGCACCTTTTCAGGTAATGGCCATGCATTCCGAGTTATTTGCAGGTATTGCCAAATACGATTACATCGGTATTGCCAAACCGTTAAATAAAGAAAAAAAATCGACCATCGGTGTCTCTTTGATTCGATTAGGAATTGACAATATTCCAAACACATTAAACCTGGTCGGTGCGGATGGCAGCATTAATTATGATAATATCACGGAATTTTCGGCCGCAGATTATGCACTTTTCCTCTCTTATGGACGAGAATTACGGGAAGGCCTTAACGTAGGAGGAAGCGTCAAAGTAGTCCGAAGAGTCATTGGTACTTTTGGTAGTGCCTGGGGTTTTGGCGTAGATCTGGGTTTAAATTACAAACGTAAAAACTGGAAATTCGCCCTGATGGGCCGAGATATTACCTCTACTTTTAACGCCTGGTCTTTTAATTCTACCGAACAACAAAGGGCTGTTTTTATTCAAACTGAAAATGATATTCTCGAAAGTTCCGTCGAAATTACCCGACCACGAATCATTCTTGCAGCAGCATGGGGAAGACCTGTCGGAGAAAGATTTAGTCTGCTATTTGAAGGAAATTTTGATTTTACCACCGACGGGCAACGAAATGTACTTGTCAGTAGCAATTCTTTTAATATTGACCCCCACGCTGGTTTTGAAGTAGGCTATAAGAATTTTATTTTCCTCCGGGGTGGAGTGATGAATTTTCAACAAATCAAGTTTAATGCCGGCGATGACAAAACTTACCTCAGTGTTCAGCCGAATTTCGGTCTGGGAATAAAATTTGGCAACTTGACCATTGACTATGCATATACAAATATTGGTAATGTATCGGAAGTGCTGTATTCTAATATTTTTTCTCTAAAATTAGACTTTAAGCCCAAGAAGTCAGAGTAGTAAATATTATTTAAAAATAAATGTATTTTTGTGGCTTTTGAAAAACGTTTTATCAATATTCCTTATTTCCAGAAAGGCTGAGAAACATTTTTAAAAATAAAATAAAAAATAAAACCATCTTATCTTTTTTTATTCTTTGAACTTCCTTAAATTTGCAATGCGTAATGATTTTTCACTCCCAAAACTTTTCTCTGGTTTGATTACGCAATGACTTTATCCGTTCCAAAAACTAATATATTTTATAATAAATAATCTTATACTCTTGGTATAAGTACTATTTCATGGAAGTTCCTATGGCACTAGTGCTTGAGGCACTAGGTGCTCAGCTTTTCAATAAAAGTGGGTGCCAGCTATTTTAACCCCTTCAATTCCAACATACACACAAGTAAACCTTTACGAATCGAACGTCTTTACGACATCTCGGACTAAACTCCTATGGTGCCCATTTTTTAAATTTTTTATCAAAATTTTTTTATTATGAAAAGATTGCTATACGCATTCATTCTATTATTTGGAATGTTTTCTGCAAACGGTCAGAGTGTCTGGATCGGTGCGGAAAATTCCGATTGGACCAATCCAGCCAACTGGTCGGCGGGTGTTCCAACAGCCGGATCGGTTGCTACCATTCCAGCCAATCCTGTTTCGCCAGTATTTGGTGGAACACCCATCATTGATTACACCATCCAGTTGGCGGGTATGTTAACCTTTAACGACTTCGTTTATAATACTGGAAACATCATTATTTTTGAATCAGGAAGTATTGTAAATAATGCACAATTCATCAATGCCAACGGCCGTATCTTGGACGTAGATGGACATTTCGAAAATAATGGAACTCTTGATAACTTTGGAATGATAGATGTTGCCGCTTCTGGTAGTCTGGATAACGAGGTGGGAGGAGTATTTAATAACAATAAAGAGACGCTTGCTTTTGGTCCAGTACTAAATGCTGGTACCACCAATAACAATGGAAGCTTTAATGTAATTGTTAGTCTTGACAATAGCGGGACTTTTAATAATTATGGAACTTTTGAATCCCAAGCTGAATCCACGACGGAAAACCGCTCTGGAGCAAAAATAGAAAACTTCGAAGGTGGTAGCTATAGTACCAATGGAATCTACAACAATCTCGGAGAAACTTCTAACGCTGGAAATTTTATTGTGCAAATTGCCAGTATATTCACCAATGAAGGTCTACTGGTTAACGGTACGACTGGAGATATGGAAGTAGCTGGAAGTATTATAAATAACAGTACATTTACTGTTAACGGTCCCCTCATGATCAACTCTATCGGGATTGTTGAAAATAATACACAAATTGATAATAACGGTGGTATTAATATTGAAATCTGTGGAAATCTAATTCAACAAAATACTGGAAATATTGACGGTTCCATTCAGAACAACGGAAACGTTTACGAAATTAACGGAACAATTAATGAAACCAATCTGGAATTTGGAGAAACCTTTACCGACTTAACAGGCCGTCCCGCACCCGTTCCTGCATGTAAAAAAGATGCTTTTTTGCAATTGCCAGAATCAGGTACCATCACCTTTACTGCTGCAGATATTGAAAAAGGTCGCTCCTACGGAAGTTGTGGTGCACAGATCGTTTCTACGACCGTTACGCCTACTAGCTTTATGGTAGAGGATATTGGTGTACAGATTGTTACCATCACCGTTACCGATGAATTTGGTAATTCCGCAAGTTGTAACGACTTTGTTACGGTACTTCCCTTTACACCTCCGATCGTACCGATCGATGATGCGGACATCGACTTCGATTGTCCTGAAGATGTAATGGTTGTTACCGAAGCTGGTGCTCAATTCGCTCCGGCTACCTTCACTATTCCCGATGCAACGACTAACTGTAGCCCTGAGGTACCAACTCCTCCCGTTTCGGTTACCATCTGTCCTGAAATTGATAATGCTATCAGTGGATTTACTTTTCTGGGACAAAGAGGTGGAAGTAAGTATTTTGTTAGTCACGCTGCTGAAAACTGGACAGATGCCAACGCAATTGCGCAGGCTAACGGCGGAGAATTGGTAACAATTGACGACGCCGATGAAAACTTGTTTATTAAAAATGCGATATCTCCTGCTTCCGGAAGTGTCTGGACAGGACTAAGAAAATTTAATAACAGCGATGACTTTACTTGGGAAAGTGAAGCGGATGCCAACTATTTTAACTGGTCCTATGGTGAACCGAATGGTACAACTGATCATATTGGTGTTCGATTGGTCAAAAGTCATGGTCAATGGACGGATCGTCCAATGGGAACCTTCCACTACGAATTTGTGATCGAGGTAAGTTGTTATGATGTAGCAATTGCTGGTTACGATTGTTTAGGTTCCTATGATGGCAGCCTTTATTATCAATCGCAGGCTACCGAAAACTGGACAGTTGCTGCGAATGCAGCTACTGCGTTGGGTGGCAATTTAGCAACGATTAATAGCGCTGCTGAGAATACATTTATAAAAAATGCTATCCACCCATCAACGGGAAGTGTCTGGATTGGATTAAGAAATAATAACAATGGTAATAACTTTAGCTGGCAGAGTGGTGCTCCAGTTAATTATACAAACTGGAACGCTGGTGAGCCAAATGAGACACACCTGGACGTTGCAGTCCGTCTGGTAAAAAGCCATGGGTTGTGGACAGATCGAGTCGCTAGCAATAATTATTTTGAATATGTGGTAGAAATACCAGCACCCACAATGACACCGACTTGTGCTCCTACTGGTAATATTCAAAGAGAGGTATGGACGAATGTCGATGGTCATGTTGCTTCAGATATTCCAGTGAACACAACCCCGAATTTGATAGAAGATCTTACCGCTTTTGAAGCTCCAACTGACTCCGGAGATAATTATGGAAGCAGGATTCGTGGATATATTTACCCGCCAACAACGGGTGCTTATCGCTTTTGGATTGCTTCTGATGATGAGGGAGAATTATGGTTGAGTACCAACGAAAATCCAGCCAATAAGGCAAGAATTGCAAACGTACCAGGATGGACGGTTTCCCGTGAATGGAATAAATTTCCTGAGCAAAGATCCGCTTTAATTAACTTACAAGCAGGTCAGCGGTATTACATTGAAGCTTTGCATAAAGAAGGAGTAGGTGGTGATAATTTAGCGGTGCGTTGGGCGCTACCAGATGGTACGATTCAGACACCGATTCCAGGAAGCGTACTTTCCGGTGTGGAAGATTGTAACAATACAAACCCTGAAAATGGAGACCCTGCATTGACCGTGACGCAGATCGCTGGCCCACAAAGTGGTGGTAACTTCCCGATTGGTGAAACCCCAATATTAGTGGAAATTAAAGATGCTTGTGGCAACCTCGAAATTTGTGAATTTAATATAGTAGTGGAAGAGAATCCTGCTGTTTTTGAATTAACTGATTGTCCAGACAATATTACCGTAAATACGTTGCCTGGTGCTTCTACTGCTGTGGCTACCTTTGGTGCACCGAGTGGAAATTCTACTTGTTTTAGAGGGGGACCAGTCAGTGTAGTTCAAAATGTGGGATTGGAAAGTGGGGAAGCGTTCCCAATTGGAAACACTCAAATCACTTACGCAGTCTTTGACTCTTGTGGAAATTTTGAAGGTTGTAATTTTATCGTGAATGTGGTAGAAACTGCCGCCGAGATCTCAACTACCTGTCCGGAAGATGTGGTTCTACAAGTAACCAACAACAGTACCGTAACTGCTAACTGGACGGAGCCAACCGCTTCTACTGATTGTTTTGTCAACGGTTTAACGATTAGTCAAGTTGCCGGTCCTGCTAATGGTAGCGATCTTGCCGTAGGTACTTACGCAGTAATTTACGTATTTACAGATGCTTGTAACAATACAGAAATTTGTACTTTCAATATAATTGTTAATGGTTGTACGGATGTGGATGGAGATGGCACTTGTGCCGCAGAAGATTGTGATGACACCGACGCAAATTTACCAGCGGCCCCCGGGACTGCTTGTGATGATGGAGATGCAGAAACAGAAAACGACGTGATTGGAGCGGACGGTTGTAGTTGTACGGGTACAGTAATTGTAGCTTGTGCGAACGAAGGCGGTGACGCGGACGGTGACGGAATTTGTGCGAATGTTGATTGTGATGACACCGACGCAAATTTACCAGCGGCCCCCGGGACTGCTTGTAATGATGGAGATGCAGAAACAGAAAACGACGTGATTGGAGCGGACGGTTGTAGTTGTGCGGGAACACCGATCAGTACTGATCCGGATTGTGCGGATATTATAATTACACCAGGTGTAGATAATATTACCATTAGTGGGTTAAACGCACCAATTAATGCTATTCAGGTATTTAATTCCAGTTGGGTGCAAGTGTTTAAATGCTTTGCAGACTGTGATGGACCACAACGAATAGTGGATGGATTGGTAGAAGGAACATACTATGTAAAAGTAGCTTTCTATACGAGTTCTTACCAATTAATCTGTGAAGTGACCGATTACTACGTGGTTAGTGGTGGCGATGCGTGTGGAGCGAACGGTGGAGACGCGGATGGAGACGGAATTTGTGCGGATGTTGATTGTAATGACAACGACGCAAGTTTACCAGCAGCACCTGGGACTGCTTGTAACGATGGCAATGCAGCAACAGAAAACGATGTAATTGGAGCGGACGGTTGTAGCTGTGCGGGAACGGTAATTGTAGAAGGTTGTGCAGCGAGCGGTGGAGACGCGGATGGAGACGGAATTTGTGCGGATGTTGATTGTAATGACAACGATGCAAGTTTACCAGCAGCACCTGGGACTGTTTGTAACGATGGCAATGCAGCAACAGAAAACGATGTAATTGGAGCGGACGGTTGTAGCTGTGCGGGAACGGTAATCGTAGAAGGTTGTGCAGCGAGCGGTGGAGACGCGGATGGAGACGGAATTTGTGCGGATGAGGATTGTAATGACAACGATGCAAGTTTACCAGCAGCACCTGGGACTGCTTGTAATGACGGAAAATCTGAAACAACAAATGATATAATTGGAGCGGACGGTTGTAGCTGTGCGGGAACACCGATTGAAACAGGTTGTAATCCGACCTACGTTTTGAGTCCTGGAAATATTACTGTTAACGGTCTGAACGGAGCGATTAACTCGGTAAAGATTTTGGATATCGGAAACGGATGGCAGGATGTGGTCAATTGCTTTGGCAACTGTCCAGCACCTGCAAGTTTTGATTTGCCAGCTGGACCATACTACTTGAATATTAGCGTAAGAGACGCGAACTATAATGTTGTTTGTGAGTTGGTGGAGACGATTACCATTACCGACGGTTGTACGACCGGCGCAACTTGTAATGACAATGATATTTGTACAACGGATGATGCCTTCGATGCCAACTGTAACTGTATCGGAACACCCGTAGCGGATAATGACAATGATGGATTCTGTGCGGTAGAAGATTGTGATGACAACGATGCCAGCTTACCGGCAACGCCAGGTAGCACTTGTGACGACGGAAATCCTGATACAACTGGAGACGTTTACTCAGCAGATGGTTGTACTTGTGCTGGTGTAATAGTTGGGGCTTGTAATCCGACGGCAACACCACTTGATAATACTTTAATGATCTCCGGATTAAGTGGACCATATAATACATTACAGGTGTTTAACACTAGTAACTGGAGTACGGTAGCGAATTGTTGGGGGGATTGTTACGATCAAGTAATAAACGTAGTGCCAGGAACTTATTTTGTTAGATTGAAAGTATTAGATGATGGCTATCAGGTAGTTTGTGAAATGGAAGGAAACGTAACCGTTGGTGGTAGCGAAACTTTTAGTATCGCACCGGATACCGAATTCTTACACTTGTTTGCCCGCGAGGAGGACCGTACAGTTGGACTAAACTGGGTAAACAATTCAGAATACCGCAACGATTATTTTGTTGTTGAACGATCGGTAGATGGCATCAATTTTACGGAATTGAAAACTGTGGATGCTTATGGATACGAAAGCCAGGAAGTGACAAACTACGAAGATGAAGATATTCGTCCCACTTTGGGAGAAGGATTTTACCGGGTACGTCAGGTATTTGAAGATGGTACGATGCGTTATTCTAACGTAGAGAAAGTAAGCTTCGATATTGATTTGACAGCAATTGGTTTATTCCCGAATCCAGCAGAAGCGGAAGTACAGTTGAGCTTGATTGACTTTGCCGGACGCAGTGCCGAAATTCAGATTTACAGCCCACTGGGTGTATTGATGGACGCGGTTAGTTTGGAAGAAATTCCAGCACGTGCGATTCGTTTTAACGTAGCTAGTTACCAGGCTGGGTTGTATACGATTACGGTGAAGGTAGATCAGCGAAAGCGTTTTAGTAAGCGTTTTGTGAAAATAGTGAATTAGTACCACTAAGTATTACTAAACATACCTATAATCATAAGGAGTCCGTCGGCGTTTGCTGGCGGGCTTTTTTTAGTGTGGGAAATTGATATTTTAGATTTTATTATCTTTGTTTTGAAGTTGTTTAAAATAGATTATTTAATGGCAAGTCATTGAATGAGGGTTGGGACGAACTGATTGACCTTTGTGATACGCTGGTAAATCAAACAGCTGCAATTGATCAAATTCTGGACGTAGACAGAGCGCTCTGGATGTTGGCTTTTAATAATGTGCTGGTAAATCTGGATAGTTATATCGGTGGATTTGCTCAAAATTATTATTTATACCGGGATGATTATGGACGTTTTGCCCGGACAGGTAATGGGAATTTAAACAATACGGCTGCAAAACAACAAATGAGTCATTTACTACAAATCAACGATGCCAATTATCCGTTGATTCAGGGAACAGACTTTGTGATCAATGAGGTGATGGTCGTGGAAAGGTAGGGAGGTTGAAAAAAACGTTTTAACGTAGAGACAAGGCATGCCCCTTGTCTCTACGTTAAAACGTTTTTTACCGCACCTCAAAAAATCTATCCCAGTTCCTTCTTCAATTCCGCTTCCATCTTCCCCAACCGCTCACTAATCGACGTATGCTTCTCCACCATCCGAGTTAATTCCACTTTTTCCTCTTTTAGCAATCCATCAAAACGATTAAAGTTGGTATCGATTTTTTCCTTGATATTAGCGATATAATCCTTTAATTTCTTATCCACTTCTTCCTCCAGTTGTACGCGACCCTTGGATATTTCTCCCTGGAAACCCCTTAAAATTTTTCCACGTTTCATACCGACAGAGACACCGGCAAACAACAGTCCGATGGTGGTTAGAATACCACCGGTGATGTCCAGCAAAGGTGCGGTAGTCATGGCGGTTAAAATCACCCCGATTACGGCAACGCCACTACCTTTGGCAAGGTTGGGAGAGATGTCGGTATGCTCACTCAACATCGTCTCGTCCGCAAAATTTTCTGAGCGACTCATAAAGCGCGCAAATGTTTCCTGTAGTTCTTTTAGAATGTTAGAACGCTTCTCTGCAATATCACTAAACAATTCGTGATCATTTTTTAAAATAGTAGAACTACTCTTGATTTTCAGGTCGATGATTTTGGCCATCTGCTGAATACTGTCCGCAATATCCATGACCCCTTCGTTGAGTTTGTCCCGGAGTTCGATGTTAAGTTCTTTTTCTAAATTACCCGCAAGGCCGTCTAACCAATCCTTTGCGGATTCTTTTTTACTAAACATACTGGTGACGGAACGCTTGATGAGCGAGAAAAAACCCAAACCATCTTCGAGTTCTTTTTCGTATCGTCCCGTAATTCGGTCGTAAGTCGCTACCAGATTTTCTACCAGAATATCTACCTGTGCTCTGGATTTACTTTCCTGTTCATCGAGTGTAAATCGAATGTCATTTCTAAATTCTATATCCGCTGCGTACTGTTTTTGTCGCAAGTCCAGTCCGGATTCAATCCGCTGGTTAATATTCTGAGACGTTTGTACGTTGTTTTGCAGCTTTAGAATGGGTGCCTTACCACCGGTAATATGTTGTTGAATATATTCCCGAACCGGTAAAAATCCACTTTCCGCTTTTTCTCCCGCAATTTCCATCTTAGCCGAAACCGCAAAAACATTGGGATTCATAATTCCTTTTTTTTCCGCGTATTCTTTTACGCCGTTGAGGTTGGTTACCAGGTCTGCGGGGACCATCAAATCTTTTTGTTGAAGAATAAAAACAATTTTCTTTTGCCAGTCTTTGTGGATATAATCAAAGAATTCCCAGGCCGATTGTCGGTAAGGATTTTTAGATTCAAAAACAAAAACGATTAAATCAGAAGCTGGAATAAACCGTTCCGTAATTTCCTGGTGATGATCCACAATCGTGTTCGTACCTGGCGTATCTACGATGGCGATTTCCCGTAAAATTTCTACTGGTTGTAAAATCTTTTTTAGATAAGGATTGACATCAATTATCTGTTCCGTTTTACCGTAAGTAATTTGTTGGATGGTATCTGTCATCGGCGACGCCGCCACTTTACAAATTTCACGATCTGTATCGAGTAGGGCATTGATAAAACTACTCTTACCCGCTTTTACCTCTCCTACGATCACAAACATAAACGGTTCGTTAATTCGATTGCGGAGATCGCTCACTGTTTGCGTCATTTCCTTATGGCCAATATCGATGGTCATTTCGTGCAGTTCGCCCACGATTTGGTCCATCTGTGTACGGGTAGCTTGCAATTTTTGACTTAGTATGTTGTTGTTCATTATCTATTATTTACGTTTATCTGGATGAAAATATCAGACTTCAGGAGAATCCTTAAGCGTATTATTAACTTCATCCGAACGCATTTTAAGACGTGGTTAGATAAAGCAAGTAACAGAATACAAAAAGCAGAAATTTAACATCCAGTTTTTTGCAAGATAATGAAAAAGGAGAAGTTATGAGGGAAAGAGAGAAGGGAATCATATTTCTATTTTTATGAAAAAAATAAATACATTCAACGAAATAAACAGATGAGACGGCGGCGGTGACAGCGTCTAACTGGAATTCACCCCCATCGCCCCGAGTCAAACCACTCACTAAAAAATAACCCATCTTTTCGTATCTTTGTACCCACCAACAACAACCGCAAATCATGTCCAATTACAAATACGATTTAAGAGGTGTCTCGGCCACCAAAGATGACGTACATCAAGCCATCAAACATCTTG
>Ga0114957_1004364_pt1 | contig 12238 bp, 4 predicted proteins | sample BantaG_FD_87175 | JGI IMG/M metagenome (GOLD analysis project Ga0114957, IMG submission 87175) | Marine algal microbial communities from Bantry Bay, Ireland - BantryBay_4 metaG | ecosystem: Host-associated > Algae > Red algae > Unclassified | place: Bantry Bay, Ireland | collected 2014-11-21 | reverse complement strand
CACTTCGAAATTCGATATTCCTTGTTCGATATTCGATATTCAAACAGAACTTAACAGCCCTGCCCGCTGGCGGGGGTTGGGGGGTGGATTTTTCTATCATAATCTAAAGTCTAGAAATTAGCATTCAACCCAAAAGTATAAGATCGAGAAATAGGATATCTTCCATTCTCCACACCATTAATTAAAGGGTTTTGATTATAAGAACCAATCTCAGGATCAAAACCTGAGTAGTTGGACCAAGTATATAAATTTTGCGTACTGGCATATACTCGAAGATTTTTAAACTTCACTCGGTTTAACCATTCCTTTGGGAAATTATATCCAAGGGTAATATTTTTAATTCTTAAAAAAGAACCATCTTCAATAAATCTTGTAGAAATTCTACGGTTAGCATTTGGGTCAGGACTTGTAGGTCGAGGAACGGTATTACTTGGTTGTAAAGTTTTAAAACGTTCTATGACCACTTTCGATTGATTATTCAATCCAGCCATTCCTTCAATATCACGACGCATGATATTTAAAATTTCATTGCCATAAACACTTTGTAAAAAGATACTAAGTTCGAATCCTTTATAGCTAATTTCATTCGTAAGATTCAAGGTAAAATCAGGATGAGGACTTCCTATAAAAGTTTGATCTTCATCATTAATGATGCCGTCATCGTTACGATCTACAAATTTGATATCACCTGCTCTTGTGCCACTTGATTGAAATGCACTCTCTGATACCTCCGCTTGTGATTGAAAAATACCATCCATCTCATAACCATAAAATTGACTAATCGGTAAACCTTCAACCGTTCGAGTAACAGGAATATTTTGAATAATACCAACCAAATTACCCGTCGAACCTAGACTGATTACTTTGTTTTTATTTGCTGAAAAATTAATACCTGATCTCCAACTAAATGCTCCTGTGAGGTTTGCTGTATTTAAAGTTAACTCGATTCCTCTATTTTCAATTTCTCCAATATTTACAAATGGAGGATTCAAACTTCCTGCAGTCAAAGGAATCAATGCAGGCAGTAACATACCATCTGCTTTTTTTACATAATAATCTGCAATGATTTCTATACGATTTTTAAATAATCCTAAGTCAATTCCAAAATTTGTTTGGACAGAAGATTCCCATCTTACATTAGGATTAGCAATATTGTCAGGTGCAAAACCAGTTACCAACTGATCTCCAAACACTACATTTACATTTCTTAAATTAGCTAAGTAAGAGTATAATCCAATTTCTTGATTTCCTACTTCACCAACTCCTACTCTAACTTTCAAATTATCAATAGCTTCAATTTTTTTGATAAATTTTTCATTCGATGCTCTCCATGCAAATGCTGCTGATGGAAAAAATCCATATCTATTATCAGGACTAAATCTAGAAGAACCATCGGCTCGAATAGTTGCCGTAACTAAATATCGATCAGAAAAACTATAATTTAATCTTCCAAAATAAGACAACAAAGCCCAATGACCTGCGCCACCACCAGTTTGTTGTTGGCCAATATCACCTAGATTAATTTCTTGTAAATCATTTGTTGGAAGATTGTTACGGGCAGCATTTAGGAATTCATATCTTCCTGTTTGTGCTTCAAATCCTACCAAAGTAGTCACATTATGCTTTTCTGCAAATGTCTTGTTAAAAGTCAATAAATGTTTATTGATCCAAAACTGAGAGTTACTACTATTTTTTCGAATTCCTGATTGTCCAAAGAAATTCCCTCGTTCAAAAGATGGGAAAAAAGTAGAATGATCAGAGTAAACTAAATCAGAACCAAACTCTGTTCTATATTTTAAAAAAGGGAAAAGATCCGCTTCCAAATAAATATTAGAAAGGACTCTAGTTTTTTTATTCACATCATTAGTCTCCAATGCTCTCGCTACTGGATTGTCAAATGATAAAGTGATATCCTCCGAAGGGCCTGCAAATGTTCCATCTGCATTTCTGACCGGTGCGTTCGGTACCATCAATAATGCAGTATACACTACCCCACTACTGTTATCATTAAATGTAATATTTTCATTCGTTCGAGCTAAAAGAAAACTATTTCCAATCCTAACTTTATCAGAAATAGAATGGTCCAAATTAATTTTTCCAGAGACTCGCGTAAAATCAGAACCGACTACAATTCCTTCTTTAAAGTGATAACTTCCAGACATCGCATAACGAGTTCGGTCTGTTCCACCTGAAGCAGTCAATTGATAATTTTGCATCGTTGCCTTTCGAAAAACGGCATCTTGCCAATCTGTTCCTTCTCCTAATAATTCAGGATCTGTAAACTCTTCAATATCAAACCATGACGCATCCTCAAAATATTCTGCGTATTCTTTTAAGTTAAGTACAGGAACTTTTTTTGATAATTCTTGTACTCCAAAATAGGATTCAAAGGAAAGACTTGATTTACCTTTTGTTCCTCTTTTAGTTGTTATTAGTACAACACCGTTGGCAGCCCGTGCTCCGTAGATTGCAGTTGCAGAAGCGTCTTTCAGTATTTCGATGGATTCAATATCACTTGGATTAATGGTATTTAATGCACTTGGATTTTGCGAACCGCCTAGTTCTGCAAAGTTGGAAGAGGTTCCTTGATTATCATTGACAACTGGAATTCCATCAATAACATAAAGTGGTTCCGCTGAAAGTGTAGATCCAATTCCTCTAATTCGAATAGAAACGCCACCACCTGGTGCGCCTGAATTTTGAGTAACATATACTCCTGCCGCTCGCCCTTGTAGTGCTTGATCCAAACTTGAAGTTGGAACTGCTTTTAATTCTTTGGCACTTACGGAAGATAATGAACCTGTTAAATCACTTCGCTTTTGAGAACCATATCCAACGATAACTACTTCATCCAATTGACTAGAATTAGTGGCTAAAAATATGGTTCCAAGATTGGCTTGGCTGACAACAACTTCTTTGGATAAATATCCTGTATAGGAAAAAATCAAAATACTCCCCTCTTCCACTTGAATCAAAAAACTCCCATCGTATTCCGAAACGGTACCTTCTGATTTATCTTTGATTATAATATTTACACCGATAAGTGATTCTCTGGTGTCTTTATCCAAAACAAATCCTGTGGCATTTACTTTTACCAAAGGAGGATTTGGAATTATATTGTTAGAAGAAGAAGTACTCTTTTTTACTTTTTTGGTTTTCTTCGCTTTTTTAATAACAAAAGTACTGTCGTTGATTTTTTTATAGTTTAAATCAAAATCTTTGAGTAATTCTTTTAAATCAGATTCTGCTGACTTTTTATTAGCGGCCCAGTTTTTAACTGTCGTTTTTTCGATCTGCTCCACATCATAAATAATAGACACGCCATACATTTCAGCGATTTGATCAATTGCTTCTTGTAGTGGAATATTTTGTTTTTGGGAAATGTTAAACAGACCATTATTAGTATTGGCTTGAATAGAGGAAGTCGCAACACTTGCCCAAAGAAAAATGAGCATCCAAGAGAGGATAGGACTTTTAGTTAAGGTAAAGAGTTTATTCATATTATAGTTTTGTTTTGTCCAAGAAGGAAAAATCAAAATCAAAATGTCAATCAAAATCAAAAGTTGAAAACGGGGATTCACAATTATTGATTTTTGATTTTGATTGACATTTTGATTTTAATTTTTTAATTATTCAATTACATAATGCTGCTCGTCAATTTTCTGAATTTTTAAATCATAAATTTCAGACAATGCTTCTAATAATAATTTCGGATTATTTTCAGGAATAGATGCGTTGATTTTTCTTTTTAAAATTTCCTGATTTTTTAATTCGACTTGCCATCCAAAATTATTTTCAATTCGATGGATAATATTTTGAATAGACGCATTTTTAAAAATCATTTTATTGTCTTTCCAATCTATTACCGTTTTTACTTCAATCTGAGTTTGATCAATCGTTTGATTGTTAATTCGAACTTGATCGTTTGGCTGCATATTTATTTTGGTAGCGTTCGGTAATTCCAATTGAACTTTACCTGATATCAAAGTAACTTCTAAAAATACATTTCTTTGAATCACATTAAATTCAGTTCCTAATACTTCAATTTTTCCTTTTTCAGTATGAACAATAAATTTTTGTTGATCTGAATGTGCCACTTTAAAGAATGCCTCCCCTTCTAGCCAAACTTCTCTAAATTCTTTTCCATCCCAATTTTTAGCAAAACGAATGGAAGAATTTGCATTAAGCATGACTTCACTTCCATCTTGTAATTGTAATGTTTTTGTTTTGCCAAAATCTGTAGTAACCATTTGAAGTGATACGGGATTCCACATCTTCCATCCAGCAAATGCCATTACTAAGATAAGAAAAATGCCAGCTATTCGAAAAATAAAAGATCGTCGTTGTAAAGACTTAACTTTGGTTGGATGGATAATAACGCGGTCTTCTGAAACTTTTTTTTGAGGTGCTGATTGATTTAGTTTAGATTGAAGGGATTGAAATTCATCTTGAATTTCTTCATCCGCTAATTGAAGAGATAAAGAGTTGACTAGTTCTTTAGCTTGATAAAATATTTCTTTTTCTTGGTGATTTGATTTTAACCAATCTTCCCAATATTGGATATCTGATTGCTCAGGTGCTAGGCAATATTTTTGAAAAGTATCGGAGGCTACTAGAGATTCTATTGTAATTTTATTTCGATTCATTATATGCTATTCGCAAGAATAATTTAGTGAGGGAATTAACCCCAATTAGGTTACTATTATATAGAGGGAATGGATTTGGTTTTTTACTAGTTGATTTTGGTTTTTTTTGAAAAAAAATAATGGTAGGGAATAAAATTGTGGGAAAGCTTGTAAACATTGGTGTTTCCCTTCTTCAAAATCTAATGCCCAACTCACAAGGTGACTTGAAGTCACCTTGTGAGTAAAGTAACAGTTATACGAAAACCGTCAACATTTTCTTTAATTTTTTAACCGCTTCATAGATTTGATTATAAACCGTTTGTTTGCTTTTTCCTGTATCCTTTGCGATATCATCATAATTCATTCCTTCAAAAAATCGCAATTTCAACATTTCTTTTTGCTGATCTGGCAACTGAGCAAGCGCATTTTGTAAGTTGGCTTGTTGTATCTTTTCTGATTGAAAATTGATTAATAAAGTTTCGTAGGAAGCGGTGGAAATTTGGTGAGTAGTTTCAGATAAGGATATGGTTGGGTATTTGTTTTTCTTTATTTCTTCTAACATTTTTCGATAAAAGGATTTTTTAAGATAAGCGTTCCAATATTCGACATGTTGAAGTTTTTCGCGCTTTTCCCATATTTCTAAAAAAAAGTTTTGAAGCGCATCTTTTGTAAATTCTTTATCTCCACACATTTTAAAGCCTACCAAAAATAGGTTTTGGTAATAAGTCAGAAAGAACGCCTCAAAATTACTTTCTTGAAGCTTAGAATTTTTATGCCACTCTGAATTCAAATCTTTTTATATGCAAAATAGGGAAAAGTTATGATTTGAGTAGACATAATTTTGAATGATGAATTATGGTGTTTAGAGAAATTTATCGTACTGTAAAGTATCAGTAAAAATAAATTTCCTCATTCAATATTTTCGAAAAACGAATTTTATAAATGAGTAAAAATCAAAAAATAAGGTTTTCTTAAAATAAAAACGACCACTTACGCCGTAGCATAAGTGATCGATGATTAGGGAGTATTGCTAAAGGCAGTACTTTCTTTTGAATATTACTTTTGAATATCGAATATCGAACAAGGAATTACGAATGTCGAAGTGTGTCGAATAACGTTGATTCTACAGCTCAAAATTATTCGAAAAACTTCTCAAATCGTAATTCCTTGTTCCTTGTTCGTTATTCAAATCGTATTCCTAACTTCGTATTTTCACCACTCTAATAACTTCTTGCTGCGATCCTTGTCTAATAAATAAAGAATACATCCCCGCAGGATAATCTGAAAAATCAATAAAAAGTCGCTCCCCTCCTATTATTGCATTTTCTTCTTTTTCAAAAATAACTTTTCCTTCAGGACTCATAAGTGAAATTTTTAAATTTCCATTTTTAGAAGTCGTATAATCTAATACTAAAATTTCCTCAACTGGATTTGGATAAATATTAGCATGGAGTCCTTTCTCAACTGATAGGGCTTGTATGGATTGAGGCAGAATTGCAATTAATGCACCTGTTCCTCCAGAAATATTTACGGAATAATCTTCTACCTCACCAAATGAAAATGTTCCACAACTTGCTGGTTCATTATTCCAACTCATACTAACCCTCATTCTTGTAAGACCATTGTTAACTGCTTGCGGAATACTCACATCTGCTGTAACTGCCCCAGAATTATTACCTTCATATAACAATTCATTTGCATCATCAAAATCGCCATCTTGATTATAATCAATCCACACTTTCCAATATTCTTGATGAATGTTATTGGCAAATCCAGGATTTAAAACAAGAGGGTAAGTCCCACCTGCTTGAAGGTTAGCAGTCAAATTGGTAAAATCACCATATCCATCATCTTCACCACTTGCGTTAAAAAGATCATTCAATCCTACATTTTCGATCCATTCTAAATTTTGAACGGCTCCTTCAGAAGTACAATAATTTGAATTAGTTGTCGTCGTCGTGGTCGTTCCAGAAGTACATCCCATCACTTCCACTTCAGCTAAATTTAAAAATCCATTTCCTTGTATTTGAACTCTTACATATCTCCCTGTCTCCCCTATTGAAATACTAGATGGCCTCGCAGCTACTGAACTTCGGAAAAAACTGGAAACACTATTTTGATTTAATGTATTATTCAAATCCGTAGAATTAAAAGGGACATCCGAAACTAAAATATAATAGTTGCTCAAATTATCTACACAACAATCTTCTCGGTTCCAAATTTTTATTTCTTCGATCTGAGCTACTGTTCCAAGATCAACTTGCCACCAAGCCTGACTTTGCCAGTTGGTTAAAGAAACAGAATTTCCAATCCAAAAATCTCCATTGGTATTTCCATCTACCGCACGGCTTGCACTTCCCGATTGTTGTGTGCCAGATTGAGTTACAGAACGATTGAGTGATAGGTTTTCCAAAGTGTTACAATCTCCTCCTCCTGTATTTGGATCAGGATAATTGACCTCTAAAGTATTCGAAACTAAGTTGGGATTGTTCTCATTATCAAATGCACTTCCCGCAGGAATGACAATCGAAACTGTTCCAAAATTAATAGGTGTAACGGTAAAACTATAACTGGAATTTCCACCTGCTGGATTTGATTTTCCTCCATTCGTAACTACCACTTCTGCTAAAGTCAAATCATTGACTGATTCATTAAATTGAATATTTACAATAAACGCTCCCGTCACGGTCGAACTCCCTGTACTTAAAACTACGGTTGGGTTTCCAGAATTATTATTTTGAAAATTAACTTGTAACGTATTAGATGCTGAGTTTGTAATTCCATTGTTATTATTGGCAACTCCCGAAGGAATATTTATATTTACGTTTCCATTATTGGTTGGAGAAATGGTAAAACTATAACTACTTCCTGAGCCATTTAAATTTGATGCCGTTCCATTTGAAACTTGTATTTCATTTATATTTAAACCCGTAACCGTTTGGCTAAAATTAGCATTTACAGTAAATGTTCCTGAAACCGTCGTACTAGAAGTATTCAATGATACCGTAGGATTTTGAGGATTTGGGTCTGGATAATTGACTTCTAAAGTATTGGAAACTTGATTTGGATTTCCATCATTATTGAAGGCACTTCCTGCTGGAATATTTATCGTAACTAATCCAAAATTATTAGGCGTCACCGTAAAACTATAACTCGTTCCAAAACCTGCTGGATTTGATTTTTCGCCATTCGTAACCACCACTTCTGCTAGAGTCAAATCATTTACAAATTCATTAAATTCAATATTGACAGTAAATGCGCCCGTCACCGTCGAGCTTCCTGTACTTAAAATTACAGTAGGATTATTTCCTTGAGTTGGATTTGTAACATTAAACGTACGGGTTACAGTTGATGCAGGCAAATAATTGGCATTTCCATTTTGCGAAGCTTCAACTACTACTGTTCCTGTATTTCCATTTAAAGAAATAGTGTTCCCCGAAATTGTTGCTGGGCCAGAAACAATATTAAAACTTACAGGTAATCCTGAACTTGCTGAAGCACTAATTTGAAAAGGATTATCCGTAGTTAATTTATCTGAAATAAAATTGAAATTTATATTTTGAGATTGTTGATTTCCAATAGGTTCAAAGTTCGCAGTTATAGAAAGATTTCCAGAAAGATTGATACTTGACGTGGAATTACTTCCCATCGAACCTACTGACCATCCCGTAAAAACAAAACCAGGATTAGCTACCGCCTCAGCAGGAATTTCCACACCAGTAAAATAAGTTCCACTCCAAGGAAACTGATTTTGATTCAAAGTAAGTGTACTAAATTTTACTGCTCCCCCATTCGAAGGATTGGCATTTAGCGTCACATCAGCAGTTCCATTAACATCGTTAAATGTAGAAACAACATGTTCTTGAACAGACCCTGCACGATTATTTGCAAATGTTTTTAAAACTTCAATATTACTATCCCAAGCAATAAAACCATCGGTCCAACGATCAATATGTTGGGGCATCTCAGGCGTGTAAATGGCTTTCAATTCATCAATTCTACCATTAATTCGGTTAGCATCGTAAAGCACATTTATTTGATCTGCCATTCGATTGATAAAATCAGTTCGCCATTTCTCATTCGTAATCATTTTACGGTAAAGTAATGTTGACCAACCCGGGTTGGGCCAATTAAAACCATACTCATTATATAATCGAGACAATGAATTATTAAACCACGCCCCGCTATTCCATCCTTGCGGAGAGTATAATCCAAAGGTGAAATCTAAATCCCAAGTCATAAAATTCCACTTTGCTCCTGGTACTCGTTCTCTCCAACGTTTGTTATTATTTCCGGGCCAATCCCAATTATCAATATATACATTGAAAACTATATAATCGAGATAGTGGTCCGTATCAATTTGTTGATTCAATTCACTCAACTTTGCATCACTTGTAAAGTCATTGTTATTTAAATACTCCACAAAACTATTCCACTCCCCTAAATCACCTTCTTTTACTTCATCCAGATTTTCTAAAAAATCAACTTCATCATCATCCAAATCAAAATGTACTTTTAAATATCTTTTATCCATCCGTTCCCTAATATTATGAATGCCCCAATAGTCTCCATTAATATAAACTACACCTGGTCGATATCCTTGAGTATATAATTTAGGTGTCTCAATCATTCCATTGACATCACTCAAGTCTCTCACCAAACTACTCACCAAAGCATCTCGAAACATCGTATTATTATGATCCTGCCCTGAGTTTCTAACAATCAAACTACGGTAAGCATCAAAATTCAAATCATCAAAAACAGGATAGTCAAACTCTTTTCCTCCCAAACTTTTCTTTGCTTTTATTCCAAGTGATTTTTGGGGTAAAGTAGCACTTGCTGTACCATGAATTTCTATTTCCGCTATTTGGGAAAAACCAACTGTTCCATTTGGTTCTATCAATTCCACATGAGCAGGAATATCAATATCTTCCGTAAAATTGGGGTAAAGTCCAATCGAAGGGTCAAATAATAAATCATCTCCTGCTGTAATATTTACAATTGCAAAAGTATGACTCACATTGATTAAATAGTTAAAAGTTGCTGGATCACTTTCAACAAAACCATCTGCAAAAGTCACCGCTCGAAGTGGTGTATTTTCCGAAATAGAAATCGGGCCAGTATATAATGTGGCAAATTGAGTTGGAATCGCGCCATCAGTTGTATAATGAATTTCGCCACCTGCTACGGAAGTACTCAGCGTAACGGTTTGTGAACTTGAATATAATCCACTTCCTACGGATGCCGTTGGAGGATCTGCTTTCTCCAATCCTGGTTCCGTATTATTTGCAGCGCCTGGAGTAGGTTCTGTATAATAATCCCAATCTGACCCTCCATTTGGAACTCGACCTTCTGATACATCTTCAAACTGAACTTCAAAAGTACGACTGTCAATCAAAGTTCCATTGCTACTAAAAATAGCCAAGTCCTCCCCTGAAGATCCTAGTTTTGCATTGACATGTAAAGGCCCTTGATTGGTTTCTTTATCAAACCATAAAATCAAATATCCATTGGCAGGAATTGTAGTTTGAGCTGATGCGTTATTTGGAATTTGCCATAGCGTGGGTTCTGCTAAATCATCAGTCAAATACATTCCTCCAATATCAACAGGCGAATTACTGGGGTTATATAATTCTACCCAATCATCAAAGTCTCCAAATTCATCAGATTGTGTGGAGCCATTTGATGCCATAAATTCATTAATCAAAATATTTTGTCCATAATTTTGAAATGGAAATAACATTATAATTACAAAAAAGGCTAGAAGATTTTTTTTATTTAAAAGAAAAAAAGATGTGGGTTTCAATAATAAGTTTTTCATGTCCTAAATATATGTTTGTTCAATAAAAATAAAGAGTGAACATTGAGTTCACCTATCAACAAATGCATTCGAACCAAAAGCAATAACTTTAGGTCAAAATAGCAAAATGCTACGTTCCTAGTAATCGAGGGTCTGAATTTTTTGGAATTGGATTGTATGAAATTGTTTACACTATCCTTGGTTTTAGGTGGGTTTTTGGAAAGATCATAAGGAAGCTAAACTAGTGCCTATGTAAATTTAGGAAAATTTATATGTTTAACATAACAAAGTATTTAATTTTTTGAATAAAGGAAAAAGGGATGGCGGATTTACGAGTTGAGATTAGAAGTGTTTTATAATAACTCCAACCCCTTAGAGGCAGGGTCATTGACATAAGCGTTTTTTCTAAAAAAAATTAAAATGAAAATAAAAATTAAAATGAAAACCCAAACGTGCTTTCACCTAGTTTAAATAGCTGATGACCAGATAGATACACGTTAGATTTTTTCATTTTGATTTTCATTTTAATTTTCATTGAAAACGATTTAAAATCCTCTTCAAGCGAAGTACTGATCTCTGTTATTCCGAGCGAGGAACGAGTCGAGGAATCAGCAGCTTCATTCCATTCAAAATTTCGAGCGAGGCACGAGTCGAGAAATCTTATTTATCATTTAAACATCTTAGATTTACTACGATTCTAAGATTTCTCGACTCGTGCCTCGCTCGGAATGACAAAGGGTGTTCCAAAGAAAAACGTCTTCCCTTTTTCAAAAAACATTACTCAATAACTCGCTCCGCAGTTCCCACCATTGTCACACAGAAAAACCCAACAGGTTCTTCCTTAGCAGTTTCACTAGCAACAATAATATTAGTAGGCACATTGGTAATCGGAGTAGCAAAAAGTCCATTATCTCCTTGTGTCATTTGTTCTCTTGCTTGAAACAGATAATAAAATGCTTCCAAGGTAATCGAATGAACTTCCACTCGAACACTATCTCCTACTACCCAAGGCGGAACATCAAAATCATCAACGGCATCATCTTCAAAATCGGCAATTCGATTAATCCCTTCTCTAATCGGAGGAAGAAAAAGCACCCCATCAGCACCTCCACCAGGTGAAAAAGCACCATCAAAAGAAAGGTTCATCTCTTGAGGTTTATTTAGGAAGGCACCATTTTTAAAAGATTTAATCCAATAGGCATCTCCTTCCCCAGCTTTATCTTGAGCATAAATCTGTGCATAAACCCCTTCAGGTTGTCCAACAATAGATTCTCTAAATTCATAGCCAATAGAATCCACTTGAGCAGAACGATTCGCTCTAGATTGAGATGCATATTGGTCGCCATTTAATTCAATAAACAATGCATAATCCTTTCCTTCTTTTGCCAAACTTTCACCTGCCGCAGGAGTCCAAGTATAGTTGCCATCTTCATCAAGATCTTCAAACTGAAATACTGCAGTTATATTACTATCCACAAGATTACCTTCATAAACAGTTACCGTTGCTCCAAGTACTTCTGGTGCAAATGTAGCATCAAAGTATGGTGCTGTCCGACGTAACTTAATCACCTGAGTATCAGATATATTATTCACCCACGCATCAACTACTAGTTGAGCACCATCTTGCTCTAATTCGATGTCAATTACATCTTCGCAAGAGGTTAGGAAAAAGAATAAAAAAAGAAAACCCAAAAGCCCCCGACCCCTAAAGGGCAGGGCTGTTAAGTTCTGTTTGAATATCGAATATCGAACAAGGAATATCGAATTTCGAAGTGCCGTCGAATCGTGATTCCTTCGAAATTCGATATTCCTT
>Ga0114957_1004363_pt1 | contig 12239 bp, 7 predicted proteins | sample BantaG_FD_87175 | JGI IMG/M metagenome (GOLD analysis project Ga0114957, IMG submission 87175) | Marine algal microbial communities from Bantry Bay, Ireland - BantryBay_4 metaG | ecosystem: Host-associated > Algae > Red algae > Unclassified | place: Bantry Bay, Ireland | collected 2014-11-21 | reverse complement strand
GAGACCTAAGTCAGGGGGATACTTTAAAGAGCTTTGCTGCAGATGGGGAGTTGATTGTGGTCGATTCGTTGGTAGGAAGAAAAGGAACGTTTAAAGTTTATAACTTTACGGTGGCCGATTACCCAGCTCCCCATTTACACCGTCCTCGGCCACTACAGTCTCTTCTTCGACAAAAACCATATGACCCGCTGGGACAAGGTCTTCCGAAAAATAAAAAAAGCTGGAAGCTAGTTTAAATCTCCGATCGAGATACAACTTCCACCAAAACTAGCCCATCCAATATTAACAACCCAACCCAAAACAGCATAACCATTAATCCAAAAACGCACAATTTTAGTCGATAATCATTCCTCCATGAGCTGGAAATTTATATATTTAGCAAAAAGCTGAATAATATGAAAAACACCATATCTCTCTTATTAATTCTAAGCGCTGTAGCTATTTTTGGATTGCGAATATCCAATGGTATAACGTTCAAACAAAACGTATCCGGACTTTTAAAAAGAGCCGCTGATGCGAACACTATTGAATTGGCAAATGAAGAACTAACCAAAGTGATTGATTATCTGGAAGCCAATAACATGACTAGCGGATATACGTCCGTACTTTGGGAGACACCAGATGAAGACATCGATTTTTGGTATCGTAACTTAAAAGCAAGTCAAAAAGAACTTCAAAATTTGAACTCTGAAAGCGCTTTGGAAAAAACAAATGTTTTAATCAAACTTAGAGAAACCTTAGTGGATGGCGGTGAAAAGACTAAAGTGACTGTTCCAGATGGCTTGGCCGTTTATCCGAATAACCTGCTATGGGGAATTTTGATGATTTATGCCCTCGCGGCAATATCTATTGGGTTTATGGTTCCTGCCATTGAACACGACAAAAAAACAAAAGCCACATTGGCAGAGGCTGCGGCTAAGAAGCCGAAGTGATCTGGCGAGGCACTTTTAAAACATCTTGTTCGAGCGAGATATTTTCTTTCTAGAGGTTAATCTATTTTCGTAAATCGAAAAATTAAATATGGAATATCTTGAACAAGCATTGAAAGATAATTTAAAAAAAGGAATGCGGAATGATAGTACATTATTAGAATTGCGGGACATTATTGTAAAATATAAAGAGCAAGGAGGAGAGAAGGAAAAGGCAATGACTGTTTTAATCAAATTAAAAAAACGTTTTAAATCAGAAACATTAGAAGATTTGATTTTAGAACTTATGGATTTTGTAGGAGGATTTTGTTCGCCTCATATGAAAATTTGGAAAGAATAAAATAATAATGAGGCTAAATAAGTTTTGACTACGTCACTCTATACTGTGCCAAGATAATTGCCCGACCAGATACTAGTTTACCGTCAGCCTTTTCTATCTTTTTTTCGTACCTTAAAAAAAATGAACTACAAAGAACAAAAACCCACCCACCCAAAACTAAAACCATTCATTGAATACTACAATTCTCTAAGTGGCAATGGCGAAGTAGGTAAGAAATTCATTTCTTTACCCGCTATGCCCAGGTCTTCAGAAAAATAAAAAAAACAAGCACTAGTTTTTTTTGAACACCCTGCGCCAGCGGGTAGCTTATCCCTTTCAAGGAAACTCCGCTAACAACATCAAACAATAAACACCCTATACGTCAGCCATTTTCCCAAAGGGGATAAATCAATAACGTGGGGCATCGCCCTTCGCACGTCATAAGCACAAAAAACAAAAAGCCCAGGCGTCTAACAACACCTGGGCTTTCCATTTTATAAAATTCCGTAAAAGATCTACTTCAATACTTTCACAAAACGCTTAACCACAATCGGAGAGCCCTTACTAATAATCCGAACCGTATAAACGCCCTGATTCAAATTAGAACAATCAACTTCCTGAGTCCGATTTTCAACCTCAAATGTGTTGGAAACCAAAATTTGACCACGCACATCAACCAACTCCACCTGCACTTTCTTACCCATAAGCGCTCCAAAATCAATTGTCATAACGTCACTCACAGGATTCGGATATAATCGAACGGCATCTGCCAATATCTCATTCCCATTGCTACTATTTGTTGCAGCCGATCCCTCAAACCCCGATCCACCTACAACAACCGTATAATCTTCCACCTCACCAAACTCAAACACTTCACATGGAGTAGGGTAGCTGTCTCTTTTTTTACTAACACGCATTCTACATTCACCCGAAGTGGCATTGCCTGGAATAGTAACAAATCCATTAATCTTTGAAATCTCATTACCATCCTCCTCAGCAGGTGCAAAACCTGAAAAGGCAGTCTCCGTAGCCTCATCAAAAATGCCATCCTGGTTGTAGTCAATCCAAACTTTCCAGTATTGATCATACCCAAAATAACTTGTCTTCGCTTGCAACTGAATCGGATAAATAGCATTTAATGAAACATCCGTGTCTATATTTGTAAAATCACTGTATTTCGACTTCCCACTGGGATAACTAATTTCATTGAGCTTCACTTTGTAAATCCAATCATTCCATGGAAACTCACCTTCAGATTCACAGGGCTCTTGTGGGTCACTGCTTACTGTAATGTCAAACGAACAGGTTTCAACATTGCCACATCCGTCAGTTACTGAATAAACAATATTAGTTGTTCCTACAGACAAGGAACTGCCATTTGAAGGACCAGATATCTGGGTGACGGAAGGGTTTCCAATTGGACAATTCGATGTCGCAGTTGGCTCAGCCCAACTTACCGGCCCAGGGCCTTCTGGTAAATATACTTCTTCGTTATCCGGACAATTGACATCCAAATTGGTTGCCGCCTCTTGAACGATAACAAAGAACGTACATGACTCTCCGTTTCCGCATAAATCAAAAAACGCATACGTCACCTCCGTTACACCAATCGGAAAAAGCGTTCCACTCGCTGGACCACTTGTTTGAGTGGCATAGGCCGTAGGATTCTGACAAGTTGTGGTGACAACAGGAGCGTCCCACTCTACAAAAGCTACAGTGGCACCTATATTGGCGACTACCGTAAAATCATTCGTACAGTCATAACTAAGTATGGGGCCAACTACTCCTGTAATGTTGACCGTATAATCTTCCACTTCACCATATTCGAAAGATTCACAGGGTGTTGCAAAACCATCGCGCTTTAACGAAACGCGCATTCTTGCATTTCCATTCAGCGCAGTGGCAGGGATAGAAATGCTAGAACTAACTTCATGGATTTGATCCCCATAAGTGGCTGGAAAAACAAAAGATGTTGCCGTTTCGGTGGCATCGTCAAAAGCGCCATCCTGATTATAATCAATCCATACTTTAATGTATTCATCATTCCTTTCCGAACTGGTATATCTCAGCGTCAAGGTAAATGGAAGCGTTGTTCCCAGCTCAGCATCTGTACTTGCGTCTGTGTAGTCGCTATAAGTTGTTTTACCGGAAGATCTATCAATATCCCCAAATTCAACTCGCTTGATATATTCTTTCCAGGGATTGCTGGAATTAGACATACAATCCGGCTCGGCCGTATCTTCCTCTTCTTCGATTCTAATTTCAAAACTACAAGTACTTACATTTCCACAACCATCCGTTGCCTGATAAGTAATAATAGATTGTCCAATTGGAAATTCACTTCCGTTTGACAAACCACCAATCTGAGTCAAATCAACCTGACCAACAGGGCAGGAGCTATTCGTATTTGGTGCAGACCAACTTACATCTAATCCGCCAGAGCCAAATGGCGCAAGCAAACTAATATCATTTGGACATAGCAACTGGAGCGAACCTGTTACCACCTCATAAACAACATTCAGCGTATTGGAAGTTTCATTACCATTATCGGAACAATTTACAGCTGCGTTGGCAGGTAAACTAATTTGAACCGTTCCAGGATTCGTTGCCTGGATAGAAAGGGTATAGCTTGTTCCGTTTCCCGTCAAACCAGTTGCTGTTCCATTTGAAACAGTGAAGTCATTTGACGTAAGTCCACTCACCGATTGATCGAAAACAACTTGTACATCAAAATTAGAACTTACGGTTGTGGAATTCCCAGAAAGGGTCACATCTGGTGCATCCGAACCAGATCCACTAATGGTTACGGTAACGTAATCCGTCAAAGAATAGTAGCGCTCATCGTCTTCCAGGTCAGATAAATCATCCGCTGTAAAACGCAAAACATAAGTTCCTTCCTCACTAAACGATACGCTTGTATTCAAATCACCAGCCGCATCAAAAGTGGCCGTACCGGGTCCTTCAATCACCGTCCATTTGACCGGCCAGTCATCGCCAGGTTCATCCTCTAAAAACACTTCCGCTGACAAGTTGACTTCGCAACCATTAGAAATATTTAAGTCAGGACCAGCATGAACGAAATAACCTGTTTCAGTATCCGGCCATGGCCATGGCGGCGATTGCATGGCTGGAAAATGACGACGGAAAAAATCAGTACGCCCGTTCCAGTACTCATTAGGATGTGAATGATCCAAATCAGTCGCATGCCTTAATACTTTAGGTCCACGGAACTGATTGTAAAAAGCAAATATAGTGGCAGGTGGACAAATATCGTCGAGGTAACTTATGATTGATAAACTTGGTCCTTTATATCGTTTCGCAAAGAAAATGGCGTCATAATAGCGACTAGCCTCCACCGTTTCCTGTACACTTATTCCATTATTGATCGCACTTTGTATATAATATGGGAAACCGGAAGCTCGGCTAACGGAGTTGCCACTATGTTGTCCCATGGTGCCATTGGACTGCACCAACAGATTAACGCGCTCATCCAAACCAGCAACGATAGTAGACAATCCACCTCCCTGACTTACACCAACAACGCCCATGCTCTCTCCATCAAAATCATCTCTGGAAAAAATATAATCGATGGCTCTTACGGCTCCAAGAATGCTATAGCGATAATAGTAGCCTTCCTTGTCGGAAAGGTCCGTATTTTCATAAGCATCAGCATCTGATTCATCAGGTTCTATATTGTGGATATTTATGGAAACGGCAATGGCACCACCTCGTTCAGCAATATGATCTGAAGGAGAAACAATATTTGCCCCATCTCCATAAGGAGGTAAAGTCAGTATGGCTGGGAAAGGTCCATCTCCTTCCGGAATAGAAATGTATCCATATACTTTCCAATTGTCAATACTTGCAAGCTCCAGTCTATAGGTCTTTGAATAACTGGATTGATCATAAAACTGCAATTCCGGGTCCAGGTCTACAGTTGCCAGGTCAGCCATTTGGCCATCCCAGAAAGCATCAAAGTCGGAGGGTTCATCAACAAAAGCGTCAATGTCATAAGGAGAAAAAGCAGCCGCTGCCTCATCCGATTTACTACCTTTCTTTACTTTACAAATGACCATGGCCGGGTCATCAGAAGTAAAAGGGAGGTACGCAGGCTGGTTTGAGCTAACTTCTATAGTCCCAGTGACTACATCAGGTGCATATTTATGATAGGAAATGGTGTATTCAACAGTCCCGGAAGAGCCTGAAGTTACTACAAAATTCATGTTTTCACCGGCTTCATAATAGGCCGAAGGATTATCGGCTGAAACAGTAAGCTGTGCAAAAATGGCATTCGAAGATACCATCATTGCAAAAAATGCAAGGAAACAACGTGTCATAACAATTTTAGGTTGAGTTACGTAAATTTGAAGGCAATTGGGTGTATGTGTAACGGTAAGGTTTTGGACGAAAAAGTGGGGCTATTAACTCATGGTTAACAGTGGTTTTCGTAAACGCAAGCACAAATATACTACTTAGGTTGGAGAATCATATACGAATTACCTTAATTTCCTTACTATTTGTATACATATAATGCTTTATAATCCTAAACACCTCAGGATTATGGTCATACATATTTATATTTTCTTTAATTGACTCAATATTCTGACAGCTGTTTTCCTTCTCCAGGTAGCCAAATCCCTGGTAAATCCCGGATTCAATTAAAACCACTGTTTTCTCCGTTGCATGTCGCCCTTTATCGATCAGAATAAAGTCATCAGGAAAGTCGGTGTCCAGACGCCCAATTGCCTCCGTTACGCGGGCGTTATAGGAGGCAGCATCTTCTTTGTGTACACAAGCTCCTTTACACTTTTCTATCTGATGATAAAAACAAGGACGTTTGACCGTATCTATATTACAATAGGTTTGACACAAGTCAAATTCCTCCAGAATTCTGTCCAGTGAGCCTTTGGCAGAATAGCTGCTGGCAAATTCACGTAAGATGTTCAGTTTCTGCTTTTGTTTTTTGTTTACTTTGAGGATATCCATGCAAATGTAACCATCCTGATTTTCATAAGAATGAAGTACGTAAGGGTAGGACCTTGCTTTTTGAGCCCGATTGATGTGTGGATGATGGTATTTTATTTCATGCGACTCTAGCAGTAATGCGGCGAGTTCGCTTCCTGTTTCTACCGTCTTGATTTCCCAAACACTTTCATAAAGTTTGCGTGATTTTTCGGTTTGTTTGACAAAATGACTCATCACTCGTTTTTTGATATTGATGCTTTTGCCAATGTAAATAATTTCCCCTATTCTGTTGTAAAAGTAGTAAACGCCACAATCTTCCGGCAAGCTATGCAATTGAGTGAGTGTGATGTTTGCAGGCAACTGCGAAACCTTAACCCCGTGATTCACCATGATATCAATCTCCATTTTACTGGATTTCTTGTTCATGATCAATTCAAAAAGCTCTACCGTTGCCAGCGTATCACCCATTGCCCGGTGCCGACCACCTTTCAGCCTTATATTAAAATGCCGAATCAGATTGCTCAATCCATAGGATTTCAGTCCTGGAAATACCTTTCGCGCCAAACGAACAGTACAAAGCTGACGACGACTGTAGATAAATCCCAGTCGCTTGAATTCTTCCCGGATAAAGGAGTAATCAAACCGCACATTGTGGGCTACGAAGATGGTTCCCTTTGTTCGTTCTACAATTTCTTTAGCTACTTCATAAAATTTTGGCGCCTCAGCCACCATATCATTGGTTATATTGGTAATTCTGGTGATATTGGCCGGGATACTACGCTCGGGGTTGATCAGCGTTTCATACTTATCAATAATCTCCTTACCATCGTGGAGAACGATAGCAATCTCAGTTATTTTATCGCGGGCAGCCGTTCCACCCGTGGTTTCGATATCAATTATCGCGTATAGCTTATCTTTGGCCATGTTTTCTTATTGCTGGATGATTTTATAGCTTAGGTGCAGCGGACCGACACCGTTTGGGAAATACTACGAATATTTCTATTCAACAGAGACAGCTTCACAAAATAACGGTGTCGGTGCGCTGCACCTAAAAAATAAAGGCAACTTATTGGCTTAAACAGACTGTGTCTCTATGAAGTTGTTTAAAGCCAAAGACTGAACAATTACACAAATCAATTAAAAAAAAACGCAGAGAGATACCAAGTTCAGGGGCAGGCACACTACTCCATAAATTATTGATATCTCTCTGCGTTCTGTTTTAAAAAATCTAAATTACAAATTAATATGCTGAATTTTAAAATCATCGCTTCTTTTTTCCTTTTATTCTTCCTATCCAACGCTGGCTGCAATCGGACTCAGGACCAAACACAGACTAAAAACGAAACAGTCGATGTTACTGAAGAACAAATTAATAAAGAAGAAGTTGGAGAAGCACCAAAACCAATCGTAGTGGGCGCCGCACAGCCAGCTGCATTCATGCCCTTCCTACCAGGCAAAAAAGTCGCCTTACTGGTCAATCAAACTTCCATGATCGGAGATACTCATCTGGTAGATCGCCTGCTTAGTGAAGGGATTGACGTCCAAAAAATCTTTGCGCCTGAGCATGGTTTCCGCGGGGAGGCAGATGCTGGTGCGCAAATCAAAGATGGAAAGGACATCAAAACTGGTGTCCCACTGATTTCACTCTACGGTAAAAAGAACAAACCAAAGGCAAGTGATCTCGCTGGTTTGGATTACGTGATTTTTGACATTCAGGATGTTGGAGCCCGTTTTTATACCTACATCTCTTCTATGAGTTATGTGATGGAAGCTTGCGCTGAAAATAAGGTAAAATTCATGGTGCTGGATCGCCCCAACCCGAATGGTCATTATGTCGATGGACCAATTTTAGATAAAAAATTCAGCTCTTTCGTCGGTCTACACGAAATCCCCGTGGTACATGGTATGACAGTGGGGGAGTACGCCCAAATGGTCAACGGAGAAGGTTGGTTGAAAGGCGGCATTCAATGTGACCTCACTGTTGTAAAATGTCAAAATTACGATCACAATACTTTTTATGACTTACCAATAAAACCCTCACCTAACTTACCAAATATTCGATCCATTTACTTGTATCCATCATTCTGTTTTTTTGAAGGAACTGTAGTTAGCATAGGTCGCGGCACAAACAAACAATTTCAGGTAATCGGCCATCCTGATTATCCTGATACCGGGTTTACGTTTACACCAAAACCAATGGAAGGTGCCACCAACCCAAAACTAAATGGCGAGATTTGTAATGGCTATGATGCTTCAGATCTCGACTTAGAAGAATTGCGCAATGAACGAAAAATTGATTTAGGCAACCTGATCCGCTTTTATAAAAAACTTGGCAGCAAAGAATCCTTCTTTTTGAAAAATAATTTCATTGATAAGTTGGCCGGAAGCGACCAATTGCGCAAGCAGATTATTGCTGGAAAAACAGAAGAGGAGATACGGGCTACCTGGGAAGATGGGGTTTTTAAGTTTAAGCAGCTTAGAGCGAAGTATTTGTTGTATCCATAATGCGAAGTAGAGAGTAGTAACCCGCAAATTGATTTGCGAGGTTCAAGTAACTATCCACACATGTAGTTGTTTGAACCTGACAAATAAATTTGTCGGTTACGACAAACGACATCAACTGAGATTACTACGGTCGAGCGAGCCTGCGAGCAAAATCCGTCTTCATCAGTCCAACCGGCGAAAATCCGTGTCCCATCGCGTTAGAAGTCAAACTAAAAACCCACCGCCCTAAAACCGAACCCCAAAATTCAAACCCCAACCATACCCCCGATCACCATCCTCAAACTGCTGAAAAGAAGCCTTAGACCCCAATACAACATGCCGCGCAATATAAACCTCATATTCCAAACTCACCGAAAAACCATACTGCGCTGTCCGAACCGTTTTCCAGGCATCCGGCATCTCACTACTCAAAGTTGAATAATCCATCTGTCGATAAACGCCACCGCCACCAAGTTTCACACTATTCACATTATTGTTAATCGGCAGTAAGTACATATTGTCTCAATGATGGTATTATTGGAAACCTTAAACTTATTTCAAATTGTATATTGCTAAAGGGGGCGCCGGCTGAGCGAAGCCGAAGCCAAGCCCCTAAAACTTAACTTTAATCTGAGCACTAAGTTCCGACCGATTCTGCCCATTTATCTCCTCCAACCCAGAACCAAAGGTCTCCTGATTCGCCCAATACGTACGGGCATAGCGCATTTCAATCGTCATATTTCGAATGCCTCTGTAGCGAAGATTCAGGTAGTAGCGAGTTCCTTTATTGTAGTAAGCAGGGATAGAGAAGGTGTACAATAAATTGTTTTCAAAAGCATAAAAACGAATGGCGTAACCATCTGTATTAAAAATCGCAAAGCGCGTAGTCAACGATATTGGAAAGCCCATTGGTTTGAAAATAACATCCTGATAAGCGGCAAATCCCTTCTGTCTTGGCGCATCACCTCTTTGTGCAAATCCCCAATAAGCCCGGCTTCGCAATTCAATTGTTTTACTCACCTTATTGGCTATATGAAATCGCATCCTGAATATCTGAAACTCAGTCAATGGATCTATCTTATCATCCGTTGATGTATTGTTTACTGTTTTTGTTTCTGAACGCAATTGGATGTAGGCCTCCATTCTTCTCTTTTGCCAATAAGTTACTTTGAAGAGGTAGTCAATTCCTTTCGACGGAGCATCCGCATCAAACAACAACCAGGGATGCCGGTAAGCATCCACATAAGTATTGACCTTCCAATGCCTTCCCGGACGCAAATTTAAACCAATGTACGTTCCCTGCTCATTGCGTCCTCCTCTTTTTTCAGCAAATGGATTTGCATCAATCGCCTGATAAGCTTTTGAAAAATAGCGATGAAGTAAGGCAACTTCTGCATGACGGTCCAGGCCAATCAATAAGCCGTTAAGTGTGGCAAGTTCATGGTTATCCGACCAGGCAGTTTCCCCAAAAAAGTTGATATTTTGATAGCGGTAATTGTAATCCAGACTGGCATTCAAAAGCCGGTCACCATTAAAATAGAAGCGGTTATACGGCTGCGGATTTCGCTGTAGCTTTTTGTTAAATCGCTCTTGCAAAACATTGAGTGCGATATAACCTTTATCCGTTTTATATTTTAAAATACCTCCGTAAGAAGTTTGTTGAATGGCATTTTCATCCTCAATTTCACTGCTGGTTCGGTGGAGGCCGCTGATTTGCAAAGAGCTAAACTCGTCAGTATCAGCAAAGTCCAGCGTGTCGATCGCATTTATGTTAGCATCGCGTTTTCGCCTTGAAACAAACCCTGTCAATTCGATGTGCTCCCCAAGTCCAAAAGTCGCAGCTGCACCTCGCATAAAAAGAGACTCATTCACCGAGCTATACCTGTTAAGCGCTTGTGCATTTCGTTTAATGGAAGTGACATAGGAGCTCTTTCCCGCTCCAAAACCAGAGTACCGTATCAGTCCTTGCCCCATACTCAATTTGTAGTCACCTAAAGCGACAGACTTAATCACTTTGCTATAGTTATTTAAATAAAGATGGGCCGAGTAAAAGTCAAATCCTTGTTTATTACTGCCTTTAAAGAATTCTTCGCCCGCATCTTTTTCGGCTGTAAAGCCAAAGCTTAACCTGTTTTGATAAAAATGTCGGTAACGCAGGTAGACTTTATTTTGGTCACCTAGATACCGCGATCCGGTTTGCCCGTCTTCCAATGGAGTGTAGCCTTTCTGTTCTTCCAATACCCTTGACCACCGAAGGTAAAGTTCATTACTACCGTTGACCAACATCTTGGTGATCGGAATCTGGTAATCATCCACTCCAGAATAAGTCGACACAAATGGCCGAATCCGCTGGATGGTCTCCAAATCAAAACTAGCAATAGTTTGCAACTCAAAAATCGCGATCAAGTCCCCAAACTTTTTCCGGTGGTTCATAAAATCATTCACCTGAATCGGAGTCAATAATCCCATCGTCTCCAGGTCTTCACGACTGGCCTTATTCAAATTAAGAGGCCTGCTACGAGATAACTCAAACGCAGTATTAAAGTCAAAGTCACCTTCTTCATCGGTACTTTGAATAAAATCTTCAATGAGTTGTTCATCTGCATCAGTAATCCCAGGACTGATAATGGTATCCCTTTGGGCGAATAGCTCAAAAGGCCAGGCAACTATCAGGAAAAGCCCCAGAAGAAGCATACAATATTTATAGTTTTTGCGATTCATCATGCTGGATAGAGTTATAGAGGTAGGGCCTTGCAAAGCTACTGAATTTTCGCCATCACAAATCTAAGCAAACTGCCTATTTTACAAAGTTAGAACAAAGCTGCTAAAGTGTTAATAAAAAGTTGAAAACTATTTGTCCAAAATCCACAAAGCAATAATTGGAAATATTCGAATACGTAAATTTTATAATCGAATAAATACTATTCACGAAATAATATACGGCTAATCTAACTATTTTTTAGTTAAGACGTCATAAGCTAATTCAACAAGTTGCTAGTGTAAAATCTACTACTTATTTTTGCAGCAATTGTGAAACGTTTACTTTCATTAACTCTTAATCCTTCACCAACAATGGCTAAATCAAAATTAGAGTACATATGGCTTGATGGCTATAAACCTACTCAAAATCTCAGATCCAAAACAAAAGTGATTAACGACTTTAGCGGTAAGCTAAAGGATTGTCCAATGTGGTCCTTTGACGGATCATCTACTCAACAAGCAGAAGGTAACTCTTCTGACTGCCTACTTAAGCCTGTAGCGATCTACCCGGATCCGGCGCGCGATGGAGCCTATTTGGTCATGACGGAAGTTCTAAACCCTGATGGAACTCCTCACATTTCAAACAGTCGCTCAACTATTGACGACAATGACAATGACTTCTGGTTCGGATTCGAGCAAGAATACTTCATCATGGACGTTAAAACAGACAAGCCTCTCGGTTTCCCAATTGGTGGTTACCCTGGTCCGCAGGGATTATACTATTGCTCCGTTGGCGGGAAAAATACCTGGGGAAGAGCTTTCGTTGAAGAACATGCTGATTT
>Ga0114957_1004359_pt1 | contig 12248 bp, 10 predicted proteins | sample BantaG_FD_87175 | JGI IMG/M metagenome (GOLD analysis project Ga0114957, IMG submission 87175) | Marine algal microbial communities from Bantry Bay, Ireland - BantryBay_4 metaG | ecosystem: Host-associated > Algae > Red algae > Unclassified | place: Bantry Bay, Ireland | collected 2014-11-21 | reverse complement strand
TGGAGAAAGCAACTCAATCCTTAGGATATAAATCCCCATATTCGCGACTGAATCATCATTGATCGTACCATCCCAATTGACGATGACATTGGATGCTAAAATTTGATTTGGAAGTAGTTGGTGCACTTCTCTTCCACGGTCATCGTAAATCTTAATATTGCCAAGGAAATCCGCTCGACCCAAACTAAACTGTACCTGCATAAAGTCCTTAAATCCATCTTGGTCAGGAGAGAAAGTTGGATTAAGAATGTCATAAAAATCTCCAGAAGAGATGGTTGGATTTCTGATGACTTGTGCATTTTCATAGCCAGGGGTGCCAAAGCCAGTGGCTTGTGCGCCCGATGCCCAATTTGAATCCTCACTTGCAGAAACATCAAAACTGATACGCTCTAAAGAGACCCCATTGTCGTCTGCGAGAAATCCCGAATGCAAATCTTCATCATAGTTGAAAAAGTCTATGATCTCTAAAACGGTACCTTGTAGCGAAGTAATACTAATATTACCTGACGCATCATCCAGTCGAGGTAGTGGATTTTCGAAAATGGTGCTTGGATCCTCAGGAGCGTATCTAGAGACCACATCTGACTTGTCAGAAGTGATACATGCATAAGTGGCAGGGAACATTAAATGATCAATTTCAATTTGCTCACTTTGGTTCACATCGGGGCTAAGATTGGCTAAACTTAAATCCGATAAATTGATGACTAAGTCAGAGTTATTGTAGAACTCAACGTAGTCTACCCCACTTGTGAAAGGATTGAATAAAATCTCATTGATAATCAAGTCTCCTACTTGAGGAGTTTGTGGTAAAGCGAAAAACATGCTGTCCGAACGCATACTTGAATTACCTAGACAATCGGCAATATTTTCATATTGCAAAGTATAAATTTGTCCTTTTACGATAGGGTCAGATAGTGTGATGAGCACCTCGTTATTATCAGCCTGTAAAGTCGCAAGCGTAACCGATAAATTATCTGAAAGAATATAATTGAGATTTTCTTCCGCTGAAAATGCAGTAAGAGGTTCAGAGAAGCTGAGTAGCAAAGATGAATTATCTATAGTAAATAAACCATCTAAGGTAGGTGCTGTCATATCTGATTCATTGCTGAGAACAGAATTGATTACGCCAGGCGTTCCACCACTTAAATTATCTGTAGCTCGGTAATTACCTTGACCCTTGCAGGCTTCGGCTGGATTGATGAGTTCAATACTGTAGCCTCCATTCTCTTTGGAATTATCTTGATAGGTATCTTGAGTGTAGACAATGCGATGGATTGTAATTCCATTGGCATCTTGTAATAAAATTTCATCTGTGGTATTGGTCAATGTTGGCATTCCAGCTACACCAAGCGTTGTACCGAATGCTTGAAACAAACCAGCGTCATTGATATTGGAGAGTAAAACATACGCACCAGGATTAAACAGAAATTCTGGAAGGGCTACGGGAGTACCTCCACTCGCAATCGTATAATCACTCAATTGGAAGGTCTCATTGGTGTTATTAAAAAGTTCGACATATTCAGCATCTGGTAAGCCAATCTGGGGTGTAGGGTCAGCCATAAATTCATTGATCAAAATATCGAAAGCTGTAGCGGAGGCTGTTTCAATGTAATCAAAGGTTACAGTACTTGATGAGGATACATTACCTACTAGATCCGCTACATTAGTTGCTGTAAGTGTATAGTTTGTATTATTAGATAAATTTGGACTAAGGGATAGTTCTACCTGGTTCGCAGATAGCGCATTAATACTACTTACGTCAACCCCATGGTCTAAGGTAAAATTGGAAGCAGAGATCATATCAATGCTTATCGCCTCACTAAAAGTGGCCAGAACACTATTAGCTGCCGTCGGTATAGCACTTAATAGTTCTGGTGCTGTTTCATCCACAACTATTGGATCAATGAATATATTATCTAAAGTAAAGGCATCGGATCTTGTGCTGGTATAATTGCAAACCCATCCAAAATAACTACCTTCTATGGATGTATCAGCAGTGATCATGCCTTCATTGATTTGACCTTGGCCATCATTATAGTCTGCGCTTAGATTCCAATTGCCAGCATTATCTAGGTTGACTTCCACATTAACATCTACTACACTAGTACCTGCTAGTCCAGGTGTCCCAGAAATCAAAACCGTTTCAACAGTTCCAGTTTGTTTGATCAATTCTACAGCATCCTCAGATCCACTGATACCACCTATTTTCACAAAATAACCGTTGAGACTGGTGGTGAGATCAATTTGGTCAGCTCTGAGATATACCCGAGCAAAATTCGTCCCTGAGGGGCTAAAATCTAATTTGACATGAAATCTCCATGTGGCTATATTGCCTGTTGGAGCACTGACCGAAAGATAGGCCTCACTTTTGCTTACATCTATATCGTTTAGTTGTAGTTCGGTATCGACATTAACAATAAATATGTTGCTATCGCCAGACCAAGATGGGTTTTGGTCAAAATTGCCGTCATCAAAAGATTCAACAAATTGGCTAAAACCTGCAATAGCTTGCGCCGAAATACCTAAAAACAACAACAAATATCGAAAATATCCCATATACCCGTAAAATTAGAATCAAATTGGGGATTTAATGAATTATGAGGGTGGTTTTTACTCTAAATATGTAATAACTTTGTCTACTGACATTCTTAAACGGAAAACTATCAATAATAAAATAAATGAAATTAGCAGTTGTAGGAATAACAGGACTAGTCGGAACGGTCATGAAATCTGTACTTCAGGAAAGAAATTTTAAAATTGATGAATTTATTCCAGTAGCGTCAGCGAGGTCTGTAGGTAAACAGGTCGAATTTAGTGGAAAAGAGTATATCATAGTAAGCATGGAAGATGCTCTAGCTGCTTCTCCAGACATTGCCATTTTTTCCGCAGGTGGAAGTACCTCTAAGGAGTGGGCTCCAAAATTCGCTGCAGCAGGTACTACTGTGATCGACAATTCTTCTGCTTGGAGAATGGATGCTACTAAGAAGTTGGTGGTTCCTGAAATTAATGCTAGTGATCTTAATGGTGATGATAAAATAATTGCTAATCCAAATTGTAGCACAATTCAAATGGTAGCTGCAATCAATGAGATACATAAGGCATATGGTCTAAAAAGACTCGTCATCTCCACATACCAATCTGTAAGTGGTACAGGTGTGGCTGCAGTAAAGCAAATGACTGACGAACGGGAAGGGAAAGAAGCAGCTATGGTTTATCCGCATCCAATAGATCAAAACTGCTTACCTCATGGTGGTGATTTTCTTGATGATGGATATACCACTGAAGAAATAAAGCTAGTAAAGGAAACTCAAAAAATACTGGGTGACGATAATATACAGATCACAGCTACTGTCGTTAGAGTACCTGTGACGGGTGGCCACTCAGAGTCTGTGAACATCGAAACGAAAAAATCGTTTGAACTCAATGACGTTATACAACTTCTCGAAAAGACAGAAGGAATAGTCGTTCAAAATAATCATCATCAAAATGAATATCCGATGCCATTGTTTGCGCATCATAAAGATGAAGTATTTGTTGGAAGAATAAGAAGAGATTTCTCCATAGAAAATGGTCTCAATATGTGGATCGTTGCTGATAATCTCAGAAAAGGAGCTGCTACAAATGCAGTTCAAATTGCAGAATTTTTAGTAGCGCACGATTTAGTCGGCGTTACAGCATAAGAAATACTAACACCGCATTTATTGAATTTAATAGTACAAAGAAATTAACATGACAAAGATCGTAATTTGGGCAACCAACGAAAAAGAAGAAAAATTGCTTCTCACACTTGAACTGATGCCGAAAGAAAACAAAGTGCAAATCAAAAGCGTCCCAGAAAAGGATGTAACTGATCAATTAGAATCTGATCTAATCGGAAAATGGAAAAAGAACGAATTAGTGGAGCTTCCAGCTTCAACGACGGTTTTAGACAGGCCTCTTTCTATGACGGAAAGTGTTTTACCCGATAATTTAAAGGTTGAAAAAGGAGCTGACCTGATCAGAAGAGCTCGCGCAGAATGGCCAGTAACAGTGTTATCTTACAAGTTACACGATCTATACGAAAATGAACTCGGCGACCTTAAAGTAAAAGTGGACAGTATGTCTGAATTCAGCAGTGATGTATTCAATGAGTTGAAGGGTTTTTGGGGTAAAGTCCAAGGACAAATAAGAGAACGTAGTCTACTCCGATCACATTCTGAAAATTTGAAGGCATCAACCAATGAGCTCTTTGACTCCTTGAAAAAAATGCGTGCCTCCTTAGACAAAGAATATCGTTCAACATCTGCCGATCTTAAAAAGGCGTTTAATGAAAAGTTGGATGCTATAGAAGGCAAAATTGAAAAAGGCCGTTTCAATGTTCTTTTTGAAGAACTTAAAAAAATCCAAAATGATTTTAAATCAGGCAAGTTCACAAAAGGGGATAGAACTCAAATTTGGAACAGAATAGATCACGCTTTCAAATTAGTGAAAGAAAAGAAATATGGCCCCAATGCGGATTCTGGTGGAAACAACAGACTCCAAAAAAGATATGATGGCCTCTTGAATGCCATGGACAAAATGGAACAATCCATCAAACGTGATAAAAGCGATCTGGATTTTCAAAATAATAGAATCAATAAGGCAGATGGGCAGTTGGAAGCTCAATTAAGAGAAGCAAAGCTAGTGATGATCAAGGAGCGAATTCGATCAAAGGATGAAAAACTAGCAGACATGAAAAAAACCAAGGCAGAGTTAGAGAAGAAGTTAGAAGCTCAAATTCTGAAAGATGCTAAAAAGGAGAAGGAGAAAGAAATAAAGGCAAAAATTGCTGAGGACATCAAATCTAAGAAAGCCGCTCTTGCTCAAGATGCTCCTAAATTAACGGCACTTGGCTCTGCATTAACTGCTGCTACTGTAAAACCTACTGATAAGGTTAAAAATGAAGCAGAAGCGACTTCATCAGCAGAGGAGGTAAAACCCAATGCTGAGAATACTGCTCAGATGGTGGACCAAATCACTACACCGCCTGCTGAGGTAAGTACACCTGAGGCAAAAACTCCAGTGGTAAACTCAACAAGCAAAGTCGAATCTAGTGCAGACGAATCTTTTTCAAATGCTATAGATACAGCGATTGCAGTGAATACTATAGGCTTTGCGGAAGAAGAATAGTATCTAATATCATAATTTCTTAACGAAACTTTAAAGCAATTCAGGCATAATAAAAGCTTGAATTGCTTTATTATATTAAGGATATACCCTAAATTACCATGTGTACACATTACAATTCAAGCAGAAAATTTAAAAATTAATGGCAAATAAAAAATTCTTAAAGTCTTCAAATCCAATGTTTAATGAAGACAAGCTAAGAGCTAACGCAAATACAGACACTTTAGATAGTGATATGATCACACGCGAATCAGAGGTGATGACCATTAGTGGCGCGATCAATAAAACCTTTATCTTATTAGGGGTGATGATGATTACTACTTTATTCAGCTTTGCGTTTCCCAGCAAGATGTTCATGTACATCGGTATCTTTGGTGGCATTGGAGTGGTGATGTACGCAAATTTTAATCCAGATAAATCTACTTGGCTAGCGCCTATTTATGCTTTATTAGAAGGACTCTTTGTAGGTAGTGTCTCTTATTTTTACGCGAATATAGCAGGTACCACTGGAATCATCTTTCAAGCTGTATCCTTAACAGTTGCACTTTTATTCATGATGCTTTTCATCTATAAATCTGGATTAATCAAAGTTACACAAAAGTTTAGAGCTGGAGTAAGTATGGCTGTAGGAGCCATTATGCTAGTTTACCTATTGAATTTTGTTTTATCCTTTTTTGGGATGAATGTACCATACCTCCACGAAGGGGGGATGATTGGCATCGGTATTAGCGCAGTAATCATAGTGGTCGCATGTCTAAGACTATTATTAGACTTTGATAATTTTGACAAAGCTGCGCAGTTTAAATCTCCAAAATACATGGAATGGTTTTGTGCGATGGGCTTACTAGTAACACTAGTATGGCTATATTGGGAGATCCTGCGCTTACTTTCAGTGCTATCTAGCGACTAAATTAAAAGAATCAATCACAAAAAGCGGCATCATGTATCATTGATGCCGTTTTTTTTTATGTTGTAAACTAAAACATCAAATCATGTTTTACGAGTATAAAGGTTTTAAGCCTGTTGTCGACCCATCTTCATTTGTTCATCCTCAAGCTGCAGTCACAGGCAATGTGATCATTGGAAAAAATGTATATATCGGACCAGGTGCAGCTGTCCGCGGTGATTGGGGTGGAATAGTTATCGAAGATGGCTGTAACGTGCAAGAAAACTGCACTATTCATATGTTTCCTGGAGTAGAAGTTCGATTATCCAATGGTGCTCATATTGGGCATGGTGCCATCATTCATGGCGCACAGATAGGCCAGAACAGCTTGATTGGTATGAATAGCGTGATTATGGATAATGTAGTGATCGAAAAAGAGTGTATTGTAGGAGCTTTATCATTTGTAAAAGCAGACACGGTCATCGAAAGTAGGTCTCTTGTAGTAGGGAATCCAGCTAAAGTCATCAAAAAAGTGTCTGATGAAATGATATCATGGAAAACAAAAGGAACGCAATTATATCAAAAGTTACCGCAAGAATGCTACGATTCTCTTCGAGAATGCCAGCCCCTAAGGGAGGTAGACTCTAATCGGCCTAAACAAGAGTCTCTCTATAATACTTGGAATAGTATAAAAAAGTGATACTTTTTAACAATGATGCAGTCTAAATAATGAACTAAATGAGCCGCTCTCACGTTTCATAACAATACACACACCACTTTACTAAAGAAAACTCACATTACATTTTAAATTATTTTATGTCTGGTAAAAATCCATTCAAAATAATTGAAGAAGAGAATATTAATAAGTATCAAGATATTGGCCCAAATAAGCCAGCTTTTCTTGATACTAATATTTCTTCTTCAATTCAATCAAATATACCTTCGTCGGGTTCTCCTGACTTTCCTTCGTTTTCCTAAATAATCTAGGATTCAACGCTACTCATTGGTAGTTTCCTACTATTTCTAATTAAATTTGCGGTCATTCATAGCTATTGGAACAAACTGTTCCTGTTAAACCTATATTTTAGTTTTTAATATGACCAAACTAACAAAGCAGCCCAATTTCATTTTAGGAAAATGGATCAAACCTAAAAAAGATGATCTCCTACAAGTCAATGCCGTCAATGGTGAAATTATCTCGACTTGTAGTTCCGAAAATGTTGACTTCAAAGCAGTCCTTAAATATGGACGTGAAACCGGTGGCCCTGCCCTTCGAAAAATGACGTTTCACGAGCGAGGTAGAATGATCAAAGCATTAGCCCTTTTCTTACACGGCATCCGCAAGAAATACTACCCAATCAGTTTTATGTCAGGCGCTACGAAAGTGGATAGCTGGATCGATATTGATGGTGGTATTGGAAATTTATTTGCCTATGCAAGCCTGAGAAAGAAGTTTCCCAACGAGACTTTTTATACTGAGGGAGAAGCTGCTGGTCTTTCTAAAGGTGGCACTTTTATTGGGCACCACGTCATGGTCCCGAAGCAGGGTGTTGCAATACACATCAACGCATTCAATTTTCCAATTTGGGGCATGCTTGAAAAGATAGCCGTCAATTTACTAGCTGGTATGCCAGCTGTGGTTAAGCCATCTGAAGTCACATCATTTTTGACTTACGAGATGGTGAAGGATATAGTCAAGTCCAAGATTCTTCCAGATGGAGCCTTACAATTAGTATCTGGCTCTGGCGTAGGAATTATCGACCATGTGCAATCACAAGACGTCGTCACCTTCACTGGATCGGCTTCTACAGGCAAAATGCTCAAGGCACTTCCAGTCATTGTAGACAATGCGGTACATTTCAACATGGAGGCAGACAGTTTGAATGCCATTGTCTTAGCTCCAGACGTAGCGCCTGGATCAGACAATTTCAACATCTTCATCAAAGAAGTAAGAAAAGAGATGACCGTCAAAGCGGGGCAAAAATGTACTGCCATCCGAAGAATCATAGTCCCGGAAAAATATGTTGACGAAGTACATAAGGAACTCAAAGCACAACTCAAAAAAGTAACGATTGGAAACCCGCATGACGAGACCGTTAGAATGGGTGCCTTGGTGTCTCGTAAGCAAGTTGAGGAAGTCAACAAGAGTTTAGATATCCTCAAAAAAAATAGCGAAGTCCTTTTCGGAGGCAACAACCGATATAAAGTAGTAGGAGCCGATAAGAAGGAAGGATGCTTCATGCAACCTACCCTCCTACTCAACCCGAATCCATTCAAGCATAAAGAATCTCATGAGGTCGAAGCCTTCGGACCAGTGAGTACAATCATGCCCTATAATAGAATCGAAGATGCCATCAAGCTAAGCAAAATGGGTAAAGGTTCTCTAGTGAGTACCATCGTGACAGCTGATCCAAAAACGGCTAAGCACTATATGGTTGAGGCTGCAGCCTACCACGGACGTATCCTTTTCCTCAATACAGAATCTGCAAGAGAAAGTACAGGACATGGCTCCCCAATGCCTATGCTATCACACGGTGGACCAGGTAGAGCGGGTGGCGGAGAAGAGATGGGTGGTATGCGTGGTGTATTCCACTACCTCCAAAGAACAGCCATTCAAGGGCACCCGACGATGATCAGTCAAGTGACCAACCAATATCAAGTAGGTGGTGCACAAATAGAAAAACCAGTTCATGTCTTCAGAAAGCATTTTGAAGAACTTGAAATCGGAGAAACTGTAATCACAGCGAAGCACACCGTAACAGAAGCAGACATTGTCAATTTCGCCAATGTGAGTGGGGACAATTTTTACGCACACGTGGATGAGACTTCCTTGGACGGCACCATTTTCGAAGGTCGAGTAGCGCATGGATACTATGTCCTTGCCAAAGCAGCAGGTCTCTTTGTCGATCCCAAGAAGGGACCTGTGCTTCTCAATTACGGAATCGATGAATGCAGATTCACCAAACCCGTATATCCAGGCATGACCATCGGTGTCAAACTCACCGTCAAAGAAAAAATTGATCAAGAAAAGAGAGACGAAGAAGATATCGCAAAAGGTATTGTGAAGTATATGGTGGAGGTGTATGATGAGACGGATGAGACGGTGGCGCTGGCTACGATTTTGACGATGGTGAAGAAAAAGGAAGAGTAACAATGAATTATGTATTAAAAAATTGCTTTTACAAAGCATACTATGTGCCATTTAAAAATACGCTTATAGTCGCCAAGCATTTATTATAGTTATAATTTTTGCGCTGGATAATTGTTATTCGGAGAACAAAATTTGAGGCAACTTAAATACAAGCCCTGGAGTAGCCTGTCCCGATTTTATCGGGAGCGACATATTATAGCCCAGGGTGACAACACTGGGTAGTACAATAAGCAAGATCCAATTTGGCGCGATTTTTTTTATCTCGATAGCTATCGGGAAACAAATTGCCAACAAGCAAAATCAATTTTAAAATCAATAACCCTATATAATTGATCTTTTAAATAAAATAACAATGGACAAAACACAACTCGGTTCAATACACATACATACACAAGATGGCGTACACACTATCACCTTCGCCCACCCTGCCCACAATTCGTTACCAGGTAAATTACTCGCCACCCTTACGGAGGCTATAGAAAACGCAGGACAAGATGATGCCGTGAAGGTCATCGTTCTACGTAGTGGTGGTGAACGTACTTTTTGCGCGGGCGCCAGTTTTGACGAACTTATCTCCATCGAAGATGAAGCGACGGGCAAGACTTTCTTTTCAGGCTTTGCCAATGTCATCAACGCAATGCGTAAATGTCCAAAGATCATCATCGGTCGAGTACAAGGCAAAGCGATTGGAGGCGGCGTCGGAGTGGCTTCTGCATGTGATTATACCATGGCGACCAAGTTCGCGGCTATCAAATTGAGTGAGCTCGCAGTAGGCATCGGCCCCTTCGTAGTAGGCCCCGCCGTCGAACGTAAGATAGGACTATCCGCTATGTCTCAACTCGCCATCAATGCCACCGAACTTCAATCCGCCGATTGGGCCCGACATAAAGGACTCTACACTGAGGTATTCGAAACTGCTGAAGATATGGACGCCGCCATCGAGACACTAACTTCTAAGTTAGTCGCCTCCAACCCTGAAGCTATGCGACTGCTCAAGCTCGCCTTCTGGCAAGGCACCGAGCATTGGGACGAGTTATTGGCAGAGCGCGCTGCGGTAAGCGGACAGCTGGTCCTCTCCGATTTTACAAAGAATGCTATTAGGAAGTTTAAGGCTTAGAATGATTTGGGGTCATACTGAAAATGAGAAAAGAGACAAACGCTATTTGTCTCTTTTCTCATTTTCAGTACCGCGCTCTCCAGCACTCTGGTCCTCGGCTCTCCCACATAGCTAAACACGGACGACTCCCTATCGGTCGTCTGCTTCCGATCCCTTGTCCGAAGGGGTGATTGTTTCTTTTGTCTGATTGTTGATAGAATTAAAAAACGTAAATCGTAGGTCTTAGCTAACATTCTTTAATCTTATGATTCTAAGTTCTGACAAAAAAACTAGACACTAGTATCGCATCGATGTGAAGACATCGACGAATATTTCCTTTTTTATTTTTACTCAGCAGACAAACCTCGACCAACTGGGAGGCTAAACCGACAATTGACATCGTTAAAAGGATGGCAAAAGCATTAGACACAACTGTTGGTTACTTACTTGGTGAGACAGAAGACAATGATTTATTTAAAGATCCCACTATGCTTGAAAGGCTGAAGCAATTAAGTCAATTACCAGATCATGATAAAAATCGTATACTTTATACTCTTGATAGCCTACTTCAAAATGTAAAAGCCAAACAAGCTTTTAGCAAATAAATATCTATTAGTCTCCACGCTAAGCTAAAAACGAGTATTACATTGATGTAAATACATCGACGAACAATTCTTTTTTTATTCTGCTCTCCAGACAAACATCGACCAATAAGAAAAATTGCCAAACGCGACTTATCTAACTATCCTATACAGCTCTATTTGTCTCTGCAGAAGGCTATCATAATATATAATTTTATTCCTATTTAAACTTAAAATTTTCCCTTGCCAACCGTCTCCAACTTCTACATTAAAAATTACCGTTGAATCTGACTTTATTTCATATTCAATAAAATCAGAATCTACATTATTAAACACCACCCTATCTTCAGAAATCGTTAATGTACGATCATCCCATTTCCAAGTACCGAGTATTTCCTCTTCAAAACCTGAGGTAGCGCACCCAGTAAAAAACACCAGTAAAATTATATATCCCCTTTTCATTAAAATTCTGGATTAAGATCTAATTTTGAACCTGTTACAGAATCAATAAAAGGAACAAAATTAATTGACTTATTGCCCATCGTTTGCCCTTGACCTTTTAAGTTATTATAAAGACTGTTTGGTGTATATGCATTTAAATCAAGACTTGGTAGATTATAACCAAATTTACTAAAGCTATTAGTTTTAATATTCTCAGGCTTTCCTGAACCTACACCGTATAAAACTTCTAGATATGAGGAAACAAAACTTGAACAACTGTAAGTACAATTTCTTGAGTCAGAAGCACTAGATTCATCAGTTAGAGAATAACTTATTTGATTCTTTCCATAAACATTCCCTAACTCGGGTCTTCCATCTAAATCTTTCACCCAACCTTGGCTAACTTCTGTAACATCTGAATTTAATATCCCCATAGCTTCACTATCCTGAGCAGCTGTGGATGAAAATTTCAATGCCCCATCCGCACCATCCTTATACTTTAAAAGGCTTTCTTCATCTTTAAAATACATACTCGAAACATAACCAGAACTTTTATTATGAGGATTATTCACGTATGAGTCTATATTACGTGTATCATCAGGCATAACCTCATACAACATATAACCACCTCGCTTATGATCCTGTATTGCAAGTGCGGCATGTCCTTGATCACCTAGTCTAGATCTCCACAACAATACAATAAAATCTTTAGGAGCATTGCCATCAGGATCAATATATCTTATTGGATTGTTAAAAGCATAATTGTATGCTCCCTGACCTGGCATTTTTGCAGTTAACTGGTCTACGCTTGTCCAAAGACTCAAAGAAGGATCATAAAAACGTGCTCCATAATCATACATGCTCTAATACCCTAAATCCTTCACCCTCAAAAAGCCTAGCACCTCTTTTCTAGCATCAACTCTTTTGTCAATGCCCTTACAAGTTAGA
>Ga0114957_1004358_pt1 | contig 12248 bp, 12 predicted proteins | sample BantaG_FD_87175 | JGI IMG/M metagenome (GOLD analysis project Ga0114957, IMG submission 87175) | Marine algal microbial communities from Bantry Bay, Ireland - BantryBay_4 metaG | ecosystem: Host-associated > Algae > Red algae > Unclassified | place: Bantry Bay, Ireland | collected 2014-11-21 | reverse complement strand
TTAAAGCCTTTTTGACCACAGCTTGTTTGAATTCTTTCGTGTAATTTTTACTCACTTTACTTCTCTTTTCCGACCCCAGGGTTCTAAATATTTAGTCGACATCTATCCTGACATAGGGGGCTAAGGAGAATCACTGTCCCTCAAGAAAATAACCATCATCCATAAGGTAGAAGTACCGTCCCTCATAAAAAAGCAATGTCTCTCAGGAAAACAGCCGCCATCGAGAAGAAAGAAACGCCGTCATCGAGAAGGAAGAAGCGCCGTCATCCAGAGCGAAGCGTGGGATCTCTTCGCCATGTGATGAAGGTCTCGGTTTAGATTACCTTCAAAAAAGTATCGTTATCTTCGATGAAATTAATTTGACCAGTTCGACAGTGGCTTGTTGTTACATAAATTTTAGAAACTATATAAGGTATAAAATCATCTTCAAGAACAATGGGTTCACGAGGAAAAACTTTATTTTCTCTAACTTCATTGGCCAGGTTAAATTCTATATTATTTATAATATGATTTTCTTCTGTTAGCATAAGTTCTCCTTGGCTGTAATTAATTAATTTTATACATTTTAATTCAGCAATATAGGTGCCATAAAAATACTAATTTTAAATAACTATAATCATTATTTTCCAAGACAAAGGGGAGGGGGGCTCTATTGGTCAGTATGACTTTATCCCGGGTCAATCTGACCAAGACTAGACTCTTAGGAGAGAAATAATTACCCATGAGCTTGGCACGTTAATTGTAGTGTACAAGGCAAACGGGAGAAATTTATGCAAGCAGTTAAAAATTATTTAAGTAGTAACATAGCCCATAATATTAATGAGTGTGCGATTGCACTTCTTAAAAATAACTCTGACTTACGTAAATTTAGAATGAAACTAAAAATAGAAGGTCAGAGTAAACACCGGATCACTATTCATGCTTTTCATGAAGGCACAGAGCTATGTGCCACCGAGTTAGGTCTAGATGTATGGAAAACTTATAAACTTGCCGAAATGAAGTTTTTAAATAAAATAAGAAAAGTAAAATCAACAAAGATTTCAAAAATTAAAAAAAGCAGACTTAAATATAGTAGACTACAAGGAGGAGATGATAATGTTAGCAATTCAGCCGCAAGTGCAATATAAACTGCCAGAGATAAAGTTTAAATTACCGTTAACACAATTTGATAATTGCGAAGGTACAAGCTCTCAAATGATGGATGCTGTAGAGAATAAATCCAATGATCTCACAGTGGAGTTTTTCATTGATCAAGTAAAGGAAGGTGTTTGGCAGGGTATTTGTAAATTAAAAGTGGATGATTGCGAATTAGCAGCAGTAAGTGTTACTGACAATTTATCAAATATTACAAAAGACTTGTTAAAGAAAATAGCTATTCAATTGCCAGTAAGATACAAGCTTAACCAATTTAGCAACTTAATGAAACCATCATTTTTGTATCAGTAAATCTGTGTGAGTAGTTGTCACATGAGAGTATAGCTGAGCGAAATTACCGTCATCCAGAGCGAAGCGTGGGATCATCTTTGCTTTACAGCAGTAAAACGTAGGAGATCCCACGCTTCGCTCTGGATGACGTTGATAATACTTTGGGTGAATTACTCACACTGGGTAACAGAATAAAGTAGGAGTTTAATATGCATGGAATAATATTAATTACACTTCTCATTGCCGGTTTAGGTGGGGGGTATTTTTTTGGAATAGCCAGTCTGTTCTTACTTCCCTTTGTTTTACTTTCAATTGCTTTGTATTATGGCTATACCTTGCTTTTCAATAGAGAAAAAGTGGAAAAGTATTTATTCGAGTATAGTGCAATTTCAAACTTAGACTTCTTTGGCCAGGATAACTCTCACGGTAAGCTCACTCATATAAATTACCCTGAAGCCAATACAGATAATCCTAGAAGTAATAACCCAGAACTGCTGTGATACCGCAATCCTAGCCCGCGTCCGAGTCGGCGCTTCAGTACATTCGTGTTTATGTTTAAGTCATCCAGAGCGAAGCGTGGGATCTTCTTTACTCTACAGTAGTAAAGCGTAGGAGATCCCACGCTTGGCTCTGGATGACGTTGATAATGCTCAGGATGACAGTAGTCTTGCTTTGGATGAAAGTAGTCTCGCTCTGGATTATGGTTATAACTGCTCACTGTATGGGTGATAGAATCTAAACGTAAACAGAAACACAAACTAAACTCAAACTCTGGCGCGGACGCAGTCAGTGTGTTGAATAAAGTAACGGGCACTTTATTGATAGCAGCCAGCCTTGTCTGCTAAGCGTTTTGCTTGCTGGTTGTTGGCCATTTAAAAATGAATGTGGTACCAGCCTCTGGTGATGAGCTGTCTAAGTAAAGGTCTCCACCAAAATGCCGGCTCAGTTTACGGCTATGCGCCAGGCCTAGGCCACTGCCTTCAATCTCGTCTTTTGACTGTAAGCTAACAAAAGGCTCGAATATTTTTTCAAATAATTTGTTGTCTATTCCTTTGCCGTTATCATGTATAGAAAAATAAATAAACTCATAAACAGTAGTTGATGTCACTGTGATTTGGCAATTTTTAACATTGCTGTATTTAATTGAGTTGGAAAATAAATTAGCAAAAATACTTTGAATTACTGAAGCTGGCGCTTGAACGGTGGGTAGGCCAGCAGCGTTCAGCTTAGCTGAGTTAGGGTTATCTAGTAACGAAAATGATTCATGAAGATCTGTGTTTAAGTCAATTTCGATAGGTTCATAGTCCTTTCGCCCCACTCGTGAGTAATCAAGAAGTGAGTCAATCAAACTTGTAAGTCTTTTACTGCGAAGCCCGATTAGATCTAAGTTTTTCTTGGAATCTTTTGTGAAAGTATTTCCCTCATCTTCAACAACCCATTCAGTAAGATGGGAGATACCACGCAAAGGAGACTTAAGGTCATGTGAAGCCATGGCAGTGAACTGGTCTAAATCGATGTTGGCCTGCTGTAAATTTATATTGGTTAAGTCAAGCTCAGTAGTTTTGGCAGAGAGCTGCTTTAAGAGTTCGTTTTTCTCGTATTTTAGCTTTTCATTGAGTTGATTGATATGGATTAATTGATTGGTTTTAAACTCCATTTGCTTAAGTTGATCTTCCTGTTGTCGATCATTAAATCCGTTGAGCGCTTGCATGGATTTTATCATTTGCTCTAGGGTGCGAACCTTATCAGACTCTTTTTCAAGTTTAAATTTTAGCTTATTTATATCAGCGTAGAGCTCATTTATTTCTTTAGAGGAGTTTTCCCCATAGAAATCGGTGAGTAGTTTTTGGTAAAAATTATCTAAATTATTCATAGTGTATTATCAATTGTTAAATTGAAATTCGTCAAGGGTAGATAGTATAAACGAGGGTAAAACCTTATATGTTTCTTCAGATTTATTAAAAAAATACACATTTTCATATTTTTCCACATTATTCTTTAAGATAAGGGATTCGTTGCCCGTGACAATAAAAATGGGGCATTTATTTTTAAAAATACTTTTTTGAAAATGTAAAAAGTTTGAGGAAACTCCTGTGGGGAAGTTGTAGTCCAAAACAATACAACTGAACTGGTTTTGGTTTATGCTCCAATCCATATTTTCAGCTTCAGCTAGAGAACGGATGTGTTTAATACTAATGCTGTTGTCAAACTCAGTTAAAGATCTGATTATTATCTTAGCATCAAGAGGTTCGTCTTCTATTAGTAATATATTTACTAGAGCTCTTTCAGCCATTAATTCTTACCCGTGATTTTTTGTTGAATACCCACAACTCTGGTGAGGTGATTTTTATCATATAATACTTTGCCGCGCATAAGTAGCTCAACAAAGTTTCTGTTTTTGCATTTAAATTTTATGGTTTTTTGAAATGCTGTAGATGAATCTCTTAAGCCATTTAAATACTCTTCAAAATCAGTAAGGCTTTTTTCGCCACAAAGTGCCTGCCATGTTTCGCGGTTATTTTCTAGTTCGTAATCCTCGTAACCGAGTGTTTTTTTAAATTTAGGGCTTAGATAGTAGTTAGGTTTTTTATTTCTCATTTCCCAATCCCACCAGCCGTCACTGAGGTCTTCTATTACAGATTGTAATAAGTACTCTCTTTGGCTTTTTTCAAGTTCTAATTGTTTTATTTGGGTTGTATCAGTAATTGTTATTACGTAACCGTCTTGAGCTCCATACTTAGTTATGTATGGGAGGATCTTGCCGATAAACCACTCACCAGTCTCAGACTGCACCTCAAACTCCTCGGTGGAGTTTTCAGAAACCACCTTAGAAATAATTTGGGACAAATTCATATTTAACTTATGAGTAATATGACCAATAGGGCGGTCGATATCTTGTGGTAGTATATTAAAGGCTTTGGTAATAGCCGGCGTGAACTTTCTTACCAGTAAATCTGGGCCTAAAAAGATAGTGCCAATACCTGTGGCTTTTAAAAAGTTCTCTTCATCATTGGTAAGTTGTGTGAGCTCATCAATTTTATTTTGGTACTCAGTATTTACTGTATAAAGCTCTTGGTTTACAGAGTGCAATTCTTCGTTGGTCGCCTGAAGTTCTTCATTTGAGGCAAGAAGTTCTTCGTTAGTAGACTGTAACTCTTCATTGGTGGTTTCAAGTTCTTCAATAGTGGATTGAAGGTTTTCACGGGTATTGCGAAGTTCTGCTTCTAAATGTTCAAAACGTTCACGAGTTTCAGAGCTTTCCGTTACTACTTTGGAGTTTGATTTTAAAACATCAATGGGTTCGTCTTTACTAATATGTTCAAAAATAACTAAGTAAAAAGAATTATCATGACCAATCTCCTCTCCCACCATTTGAACATGTATATTTAGAGAGCTTTTGGAATAAGGGTCAAAGATATCTTGGTGAGTGACATTGGTTTTATTTTTTTTGGCTCTTTGTATGGCCACTGACACAGTGATTGCGAGTCGATCGCTAAGTAAACTTTTAAGGTTAGTCTCAATGGGGCCTGGCTTATATTGTATATATTTACCAGCTTCACCAAAAATATGGTGAAGCTCCATGTTTTCTCGGATAAGTAAGCTTGGCGGCACATAATCATGAAGGAGCTTGTTGAAAGCAGTTCTAATTTCAATGGATTGTATGCTTTGCGTGCTGGAGCTTACCTCGGCCTTCTTTTTAAATAGAGGTTGGTAAGACGGAGAAGCTCCAGAACTTGAGGCCATAAGTTTTCTTGGTAAATAGCGCTCATTTAATTTTTTAAATACTTTCCATTTTCGGTCAATAGTTTCGTAGCCCTTTTCAAATTCACCAAGAGTTTCGCTGGGGCCCAGAATTAAAAACCCGTTATTGGACAAAGCAAAGTAAAAAAAGCTTTGAGCATCATGCTGAGCTTCGCGGTCAAAATAAATAAGTAAATTACGACAAGAAATAAGATCCATTTTTGTGAAAGGAGGGTCTTTTAATATATTTTGCCTAGCAAATACAATAGACTTTCTTACATTTTGGTTAATAATATAATTATCTTTTTTCTTGGTAAAATAACGATCAACCAGAGGTTTTCTAATTTTAGCTATAAGCTCAGGTTTAAAAACACCTTCAGTTGCCTTAGCAAGTACGCCATCGTCAATGTCAGTGCCGAATATTTTAAACTTATTTTTGCGGTTGTTAATACGGGCAAACTCAAAAAATAACATAGCGACAGAATAAACTTCTTCACCTGAGGCGCAAGCTGGTATCCAGATTCGAATTTCTTCGCCATCTTTCTTGGTATTGAATATGCTTGGGATAATTTTACTTTCTAGAATTTGAAAGGCCTCTTTGTCTCTGAAGAACTGAGTAACCCCAATAAGCATATCATAATATAAAATAGAAACTTCTTGCGGTTCCTTTTCAATAAGCTTGATATAGTCATCAATATTTTTACACTTATGAAGATCTAGCCTTTTAGCTAAGCGCCTGTAAATTGTAGGTGTTTTATAAAGAGAGAAATCCACATCGTATTTTTCTTCTATGATAACAAAAAGTCTTTTGAGGTCATTTTTAATATAGGATGGGCCGTCGGTGTCATCTCGTGATAAGTCAGGCTCTTTGACCATCTCTATGAGTGTGCTAGCAAGCTGTTTAGGGTTTCCTGTGGCTGCCACAGTATTTGTGGCTAAAGCGCTTCTTGGCATGCCATCAAACTTTGAACTTTTAGGGTCTTGTACAAGAATAATGCCTTGTTTTCCATAAACGGCTTTGATACCTAAAGAGCCATCACTGCCAGTTCCAGATAAAACAATGGCGCCCGCTTTTGAGCCAAGCTCATTAGCCAGGGATTGAAAACATAAATCAATGGGGCGATTGGGCGTACTTGTTTTTTCAATATCAGATAACTTTATATGTAAATTAGAAATGGATAAGTTCTTTTTGGGCGGTAAGATGTAAATAGCATTTGGTTTAATTCTCATATTATCTTCAGCAGCATGGGTTGGAAGTTTTGTAATTCTTCCGATAAGTTCAGGCATAAAACTTTTAAAGTCAGGGGAGAGATGCTGGATAACAATAAAGGCTATTCCGCACTCTAAAGGGATATTAGAAAAAAATTGTTCTAAGGCTTCGAGGCCACCGGCACTGGCACCGACTCCAACTACAGGAAATTGTGCGGGGTTGTTTAGTATAGGGTTCAGCGATTTTTTTTGAACTACAGAGTTTAAACTTTCATTGCTATCATTAGTCATATTAACCTCAAATTTGCCATGTTCGAATTTATCTATATTTTATATCGAGTAAAATAAGTTGAGTAAATAATAAAATAAAAAAAACCTAATAATTATTGATATTTAAGCTCTATAGTGAATGTGTTAGTTCTCATAGGCATTATTGAGGCTTTATGGCTAATAGTTAACAAAGCTAGTTAGCCCTACTGGCAAGTCATTGTTTAATTTACTAGTATATAAACTAGGTATGTTTGTAGTTTGGTAATTGGATTAGGTCTTCTTTTGATTTATTTAGAACGCTGCAATAGTTTTCTTATTGGCCTCTGGTGAGTAGCTCCTGGTAAGGTCTTCTCAATAAAAACTCTATTCTAGATTACATTAGACAATAGTCTTTTTCATCAGATAGCATATAGTCTATGAGCTTAAGAATTAAATTTATTTCTCACGATAAAAATACCTTTACTAGGTTTGGAGTGCTTTTTAAACAAACCCAGGAAGAAAACAGTGAGGATTTATCGGGCGTTGAATTAAAATACTATAATACTATAGCCACAGCTATTGCTGACAGTAGCAATACCAATATTGACTGTTTTGTATTTTATGTAACCAAAGGCGATGATGGGCTCGATGATGTGAGGCGAGTCAGGCTACATAAAGATTTTTTGTTTGCTCCAGTTATTGTTATTTCAAACCAAGAACATAAAGTTAGTCTCCCTGAGTATATTCGTCACGGCGTGCAAGATTTTTATGTCGAAAAAAATATGACTTCAGAGGCTTTGGCTAAAACACTAAAAACTGTTTTAGGCAAAATAAAGATTTGGGGAAATATAAAAAATCAGAAAAAAAAGAAAGAAGACCATTTAGCTGTTGTATCTCATGATATCAAAGGTCCTCTCACAATTATCAAATCCTATATGGAAATTTTATTATCTGACCCGGTTTATGAGCTTAATGAATTAGCTCGTGAGAAAATAAAAAGAACTCAGCATAATGCTAACTTAGCTCTTGATTTAGTCGTAGATATTTTAGATGAATTTAGGTCAAAGAAGAATCTACGCCTTAGTTTTGAAAAACTATCTTGTAATGAAATTATAAATGACGTTATTAAAAATTTAAAACACTTAGCGACAGAGAAAGGTATTAATTTTGTTATAAAACAAGATTCTAATTACGATTTATTTGCTGATAAAAAGTCTATGTATCAACTGTTAACAAACTTACTAGATAATTCGTTAAAATACTCGCCCGAAAACTCAACGGTTAGAATATCAGTTCGACTTTATAAACCAAATGATTCAAGTAAGGGAAGTATAAATATTGTTATTTCAGATGAAGGGCCCGGCCTTGACCCATCAAAGCTTGAAAGTATTTTTTCGCCATTTAAGCAAGCTAGTGACGATAATTTTATAAAAGGGCATGGGTTAGGCTTAAGTATATGCCGTAGGATATGTCAATATCATATGGGTAAAATATGGGCTTCTAACAGAGCTTTGGGTGGCACCTCTTTTAATATTCTATTGCCAGTTTTTGAAAATCCGGCGAATCAACTATCTAAAAATAGCTTAGACAGTACATTTAACTTTGAAGAAAATAGTTATCAAATAGCGGAGCCTAAGCATATATTGGTTGTTGATGACTTAAAAGACATTAGAGACATAACCAAAAAAAGGTTGCTAGAGTGGGGTTTTTCAGTTTCAACGGCTAAAAACGGGATGGATGCCTTGGCTGTAGTTCAGGAATCAAAACCTGATTTAATATTACTTGATTTAAATATGCCAATTTTAACTGGTGATCAATTTATAGAAGAAATGAGAGCGAAAGGCATTAAGGTGCCTACCTTTTTATTTAGTATATTAAAGTCTGAAGCCATATTTACCTCCAGTTTAAGAAGAGCAAACGGCTTTATACAAAAACCACTGCAATTAGAAGAGTTTATTACTAAAACTAGCGTATATTTATCTTGGCAATATGAAAATAAAATAAAGCAATCGTTAAATAAAAAGGAAGTGAGTGGGGGCTCTAAGGCTTTAGGTAATAAAAAAAGTAAATCCAATATTTTGATTGTGGATGATTGCAAAGATAACCATGATATATTGAAGTATTACTTTTATAAAAATAACTATGATTTTGACAGCGCTTTTAGTGGTAAAGAGTGTCTAACTATGCTTGAATCAGATAAATTTGACTTGGTATTATTAGACTTAAATATGCCCCTAATGGACGGTTTTGAAACAGCTCAAAAAATAAAAAAAATAAAGCCCAGTATGCCGGTAGTAGCTTTTTCTGCCGATGATATAGTTTATAAGGAGTTTAACGGGACTGAAGAGTTATTTGTTGGTTTTTTAAGCAAGCCCGTTAGTCCAGATGACCTAAAAAATATAGTCAGTACTCACACAGTTTGATAATATTTTATTTAGAGACAAGATGTCTTGATATAATCCAGGAGGGATTAACTTGAGTGTTGAGGCTGTTGTAGGATGGAGTGAGTTTCAGGTATTACAAAAATCATATTTGTTTAAGAGGAAAGCGGAATTATCTACTTTATTTGAAGCTTTCTCAATTAAAAACTATGATTATATTCATAGTGTTGTTTCGCATTATATAGAAAATGCCAGGTCCTACGAGTTATCTTTAATTGAAGTTCAATCTAAAAAAATTATTGAAAAGCTTAAGGCTCAAAATTATAATCAAGTATGGGGCGGCTTAAACAAGCTAGACCTCATAATTAACAGCTATATCGATCAGTACTGAGCACAGTCGTTTTGGGTAGTCTTGTAAACACGCAACAGGTAGAATCTTTAATTAAACTTTATAACGAATTTAATAGTTTTTTTGAGTTTGAAAAGTTGTATAATTCCGCTCAAGTTTCATGTACGGATTTACTTTTAGATCCTCAGTCTTTATTTGATCCGAATAATAAAAAAAAGACTACGGATATGGTTCACTTAGTTAAAAATAAATTTAAAAATATTGGGATGGATTACTCAGCAGAAATTTTAAATGAGATACGCTCCTATGTGGAAAGTGATCAACGCTGTGAGTTGACGGAAAGTGATATGCTAGATCGGTTAAAAAAATCTGTCCATTCTTCATTTATTTACATAGCTGACAATTATTTAGGCTAGTTTTTAAATATAATATTTATTTTTATTATAGATATGGTTTAATAGTCTAGTGTCAAGCTTATGCGAACTTATATTAATAGATGATGATAGCTCAGATTTAACTATCCTAGAGTTAATTTGTAAAAAAAATGGCTTTAAATACAAGGCATTTTCTAATCCTGAAAAGGCCTGTGATTATGCCTTAGCAAAGAAAAAAGGTGAGTCCTTTCTTGTTGTTAGTGATATTTCTATGCCTGATTTTGATGGTTTCGAGATTTTAAAAAAATTAAAGTCAAAGTCTAATGGCGCTCCAATAGTTTTTGTATCTGGAAACAGTGATGTTCAAGGTCCTGTGCGTGCCATGCGTCTTGGGGCTTTAGATTTTTTATTAAAACCAGTGAAGCAAGAGTTATTTGTGGCGCGAATAAGCAATGCCGTGCAAAGGATTGTTGAAAAAAATGAGTTAGATACAATTCAGCAAAATATGTATGCTGGCCGAACTATTAGAAACTTTGTTGGTAAAAGTGATGTCATAAAAAATGTATATGATATTGTTTTGAAAGTAAGTCAGTTTGATTCTACTGTAATGATTAGGGGGGAAAGTGGTGTTGGTAAAGAGCGCATAGCTCGTGCCGTTCATGAAAATAGCCCGCGAGCTAAGGGGCCATTTATTGCTGTGAATAGCTCGTCTATCCCTGAGTCTTTAATAGAGAGTGAATTATTTGGTCATAAGAAAGGCTCTTTTACGGGGGCTAACTCTGATAAGGTTGGTTTAATAGAGGCCTCTAGTGGTGGAACTTTATTTTTAGATGAAATTGGTGAGCTGCCAATACACTTACAGGCTAAAATACTAAGAGTTCTACAAGAAAAAGTTGTTAGGCCAGTTGGTGGCAACGAAAGTGTACCTGTTGATTTAAGGGTGGTCTGCGCTACACACAGAGATTTAAATGTAATGGTTAAGGAAGGCTTGTTTAGGGAAGATCTGTATTATCGCCTTAATGTGATCCCTATAAAAATACCTCCACTGCGTGAGCGCAAAGAAGATTTAGAGGTTTTAATTCCTTATATAATGAAAAAAATATCTGAGAAGTGGAGTGTAACAAAAGCTCTGCCTAAGCCAGTTTATGATCATTTAGTAAAGTACAGTTGGCCTGGTAATATCAGAGAGCTTGAAAATGTTTTAGAGCGAGCCTTTGTTTTATCGCAGTCAGAGACTTTAGCAATTTATGATTTTAAATTTGAAGATAACAGTAGTGCTGATGCAGTTAGTGGTGAGTCCAGCAGTGAGTCAGTCTTTTCTCATGAGTCAGGCCGTTACTTAACACTACAAGAATTAGAGCTTAAATATATTAAAGAGGTCATGAGTAATACGCCAACCAAAGAAGAGGCTGCACGTGTGCTTGGTATAGGACGCAAGACTCTTTATCGCAAAGAAGAAATGATCGATAACGATTTATAATTAAAAAAAATGAATATAATTTAAATTAATACAAAGGGGCAAGATGCCTTTTTCTCGAGATTTTATACTACCAGTTTATGAGGGGGAGGAACAGAGCCCAAGGATGGGCTCTGTCTCGAGACTTTTTATAAAACTGTCATCCAGAGCGCAGCGTGGGATCTTCTTCGCGTAACTACTGTAGTCTACGTAGAAAACCATTCGCATAGGCGAAGGGTGACAGAAGAATTCGCCTTTAAGAAAAGCGAATTTTAGGCAGTGTTTGAGCTTGATGTATGAAGTGCTCAATAGTTTGCAGGCGGGGGATCACTTTACAAACTTTTCTTACTTGATTAACTTGCTGCATTTTTTTATGCAGTTTGCTTGCATTACGATGAGATAAGTCATTTACAGAAGTAACACCACACTCATTAAGTAGCTCTGAATACTGCGAGGAAATACCACTAATTCTAAATAAGTCAGCCATGCCTACCCACTTTAATAGAGTTGGCTCATTACAGCCACTGTCATTGGCAAGGCGCCTTCTTGCTAGAGGGTCAGCACCTTTTTTTAGTAAGTCTTCCACTGTATTTACGCCTGCGTTATTAAGCTTAGAAGAGTACTCAGGTCCTATTCCTTCTATGGTATTTATTTGGTAATTCAAATCAACCTCCTTGTAGTTTGAATAACTAGGGTTTTATTTTATTATATTCCCTGTGACTGTTAATGTATTCAAAGAGCATGCCAGGCGGAGGGTCGGTAAATTAAAGTTGGGCTTTGTTATTAGTTTTTCCGAGTCATTGTGACAGGTCAATCTGACATTCATTTGGTGCGTTAGTACTTTAGTAATATAAGAGTATCCTACACTTAAAAACTAAACTGTCATCCAGCGTGAGGCACCGTCATCCAGAACGCAGCACCGTCATCCAGAGCGCAGCACCGTCAATAAGTGGATCCAGCCTGGACACTAAGAGCATAGACCAAAGTGTTTTAAAGCTCTAAAAAGCTGTAATAATCAAACTATTATTAAACCAGGCGAGGTATCCGAGATGAAAACTACAACA
>Ga0114957_1004356_pt1 | contig 12249 bp, 11 predicted proteins | sample BantaG_FD_87175 | JGI IMG/M metagenome (GOLD analysis project Ga0114957, IMG submission 87175) | Marine algal microbial communities from Bantry Bay, Ireland - BantryBay_4 metaG | ecosystem: Host-associated > Algae > Red algae > Unclassified | place: Bantry Bay, Ireland | collected 2014-11-21 | reverse complement strand
TTTTTTCATCATATTTCATAAAAAATCCTCGATGTAACACAGGCTATATCTACGTTTTTTTATTTTATCTGATAAAAAAATAAGCTCAAAATAACTTATGAATAATTGTGAACATGAACTTAAGTGAAATAATACCTTTTATTTATAAATTTAGAAAAGTCAATCATGTGGTTAATACCAAGCGGTGTTAACCATTCAAAGTTAACCATTAACCATTAACCATTATTATATCTTCGTCTTTGAAAAATGAATTTTTATAGAAAAAACAAAAATGCCAAATTTAAAAGCATTATTTTCTTGGAACATTAAATTATAGAAATAATATGTTTGGAAAAGTAAAAAAATGGCTCGGTATCGAAGGAGCAAAAATGGAATTGATTTTACCTGACGAGATTTTTGAATCTGCAGGAAGCGTTACTGGTAAAGTTCGATTTAAAAGTATGAATGAACAGCGAGTCGTACGTGTTAATTTGAAATTGATTGAAAAATATAGCCGTGGTCGAAAGAAGAGTAGATTGGTGGATGAATATACTTTAGGAGAAATCGAATTAACTGACTCGTTTTTGATTCCTGCCAATGAAATTGTGGAAATTGATTTTTCGATTCCTTTTGATATTGTGAAATCAGAAATGGATGAAATGCAAAACAAAAACATTTTTGCCGCAGGATTAGTCAAAGCAGCTAAATGGGCAAGTGGGGTGAATTCTACTTATCGAGTGGAGGCGAAGGCGAAGGTGGAAGGAGTGGCGTTGGATCCATTTGTGGAGGCGGATTTGAAACTAAGTTAAACCCCCGACCCCTAAAGGGCAATGTCATTGGCATAAGGTTTTTTTGAATATCGATTTAAGAACAAGGATTTGAGATTTAAGAAGTTTGACGATATTTCTCATAGAAAACACAATATTAACATCGTCAAAACTTCTCAAATCCTTGTTCTGAAATCGATATTCGATATTCATTTTTCCTTATGTCAATGACATTGCCCTTTAGGGGTCGGGGGGTTACTTTCCAAACGACTCAATAATTTCCTCCGCACTTTTTCCTAAGTTTTTCAAAGATGCTTTCACACTATCTGCGTATCCATCTTCTGGATATTTTTCTAAAAATTGGGTGTAGTATTTTTTCGCCTCCTCAAAATTTTTCAAATGCTCATCGTAGGTAAAACCTTTTAAAAATAAAGCAGTTGGCACTTTTGAAAAATCATTAGGATGTGCTAAAACATAATCATAAATCGCTAAGGCTTGATCATATTTTTTGGTAGCGACAGACATGTTTGCTGCATTGAAAAGTGATTTCTGCACCTCGTCATCATTTTTCACGATTCCAGCTTGAACTCTAGACAGGCTTATAAAATCTCTCACTTTTAATCGATCCCAGCTCCCTGTTTTTTCATCCAACATTGTTTCGCCCAAATTTTTGATGATAGGAGAAAAAGTGCTTTTAGCATTGGCTGGATCAGGGTATAATTTTTTAAAATCATCAATGGCACTTTCAATTTTTTTTGTATGGATGTGATTTACCAAAACACTACTGAGTAATCCGAGATTGGCATTTGAACTTGTCCCAGCTGGATGATTTTGGAGTGCAGTTGTTAAAGTAACACTTGCATTATCATATTGATTCAAATCCATTTCGAGCATCGCTTTTTTATGGGCGTATTGTGAATAAGAATTTGCATCATCTTTTAATTCGTTCAGATAAGTTGTATAACTTGCCAGTAATTCTTTTTTGATTTCTGTGGTGGGAGTTTCAGCATGTGCTTTTTCCAGTTCTGTAATTTTGCTAGAAGAATCAACGTTACTACAGCTCAAAAAGAAAGTCACAATTAAAAAAGGAATAATTTTTTTCATTAGTTATGTTTTATTTTTTACAAAAATAAGATTTTAATCAAACTTCTAAGAAAAAAAAATATTTTCTAAGAAAAAACAAACGAGATCGTCCAACGTAAAACGTTCAACGAATTTTAAGCCATTCATCAAATAAAAAAACATGACAAAATTTTTATTTTTATTCATTTTTACATTTGTAATTGTATTGTTATTTTTTTCTTGTGACCGAAAACTGGAGAAAGTTTTTTTGAAAAAAATCACTCTAGTTCCTGCAGAGTACGATGATGCAACTACAACACGATTGTCTAATAAAGCGAATAAAAGATCGGCTTGTAAAACAAAAATGAATTACGCTCCTGATCCCGAACATTTGGATCATACACCAATTAAAACGGTGCGAGTAAATTTTCACATTATGAGAAATGGAAAAGGGGGCGGAAATTTTCCAGATAAAAATCAAGGACGTATTTATGTCAAAAAGATACTTCAATCGACCAATCAAAAGTTGACGCAAAATTCTAAAATGTTTTTACCGCTCAATAATGAAACGCCAAATCTTCCGCAGCGTTACGAATTTGAATTGACCGCCAATCCTGACGACCCAAATGATGATGGAATTTATTTTCATGATGATGATGAATTGTATCATATGACTAATTATGGCGCTAATTCTAATATTTATACGAAGGATGTTTATAATAAATATGGCATCCAAAAAGACTCGGTGATGAATATTTTTATGATGGGATTTCATGCCGATAGTGTAGCTTCCAAAACTTACAAAATGTCTTCCAATGGTGTTGCTTTTGGAAAATGGACTAAGATCGCTTCTTGGTATTATTTTATGGATGCAACGAAATGGAAAACGGCGAAAGAGATTCCATTTTTGGATCATTGGAACTCGCAACGATTACTGAATCATGAGTTGGGACATTGCCTTGGTTTGCGGCACAGTTGGGGGAGAAGAGATGGATGTGATGATACGCCTATACATTCTAATTGTTGGAATTATACCAAAAATGGTTCTGTTTGCGACTCTCTGGTCTCCAATAATATTATGGATTATAATGCGCATGCAGGTGCTTGGACGCCTTGCCAAATCGGGACAATTCATTATAATTTATCTAAGAAAGAGTACCGAGTTCGTTCGCTTTTAAAAAGAACTTGGTGTAATTATGATTCTTCTAAAACGATTAGAATTAAAAAAGGAGAGGATATTTATTGGGAAGGTGCAAAGGATTTGGAGGGAGATATTATTGTGGAAAATGGTGGATCATTGACGATTCGATGTCGAATTTCAATTCCTCCAGATGGAAAAATTGTAGTTAAACCTAAGGCAAAATTAACACTCAACGGCGCAACTCTTGAAAATGATTGTGGTAAAACATGGCAAGGAATCGAAGTGTGGAATTCCCAACAAGGTAAAGGGGAAGTGGTGATGATTAATGATGCAAAAATTACGGAGGCGGAGCATCCAATTGAAGTTTCGATGGAGTAGAGGATATTTTTAAATATGGTATGTGAATCAGGACTTGGGTTCAAGTAATTCTGAAGCGGGAGCTTCGGAATTACTTGAACCTAGCATCTTAATTCAACACAAATTTGAACATTCTTTTTATTGAATTCGGTATAAGTTGACAACATTCGATTTTAATTAAACCTTTGACATCAGATAAAATATTTCCCTTCCAATTTGTCTAACTCGCTCATCGTATTTTTTACTTTCCAAATTCGTATCATCAAAACGTTTTGGATCTTCGAAGGTTAATGCGAATCGATCATCTGCGCCCAAAATTAAAGGACAAGCTTCATCTGCATCTGAGCAAACCATGATGGCTGCAAATTCTTTTTCAGGGTTGTTCGCATGATCATATTTTTTTGAAAACATTTTTAAAGGAGTATGGGAAAAACCAAATGTGGCAAAATAAATCGGATTTTCCACAGCCGAATCAGCTGTGACAATTTCAAAACCTACTCGTCGTAATGCTGCCACCGAACGATGATTAAAAGCTGTTGCTTCCGTTCCTCCCGAATACGTGTGTATATTGTTTTTTTTGTAAAAAAGAGCAGCGGCAGCTAACCATAATTGACCGATATGGCTTCTGCGAGAATTGTGTGTGCAGATGACATTGAGCTTAGTTGGTTGATTATTATTTTGTTTTTGGGAAATATAATGTGCGAGTTCTTCGAGTTGTTGTTGTCGATCTTCTGAGATAAGATGAAATTCATTTTTAAAGTTCTGACAATAATTTTCAAGTGGAACGTATAAGTTGGGTGACATCATGACTTTGGATTTTTTTAATTAGACACAAGAAAAGAATTTTATTTAAAAAATAATATTCATCGACAGCTTCTATTGTTTCCTCGAAAAAAAACAAGAACTCCTCCTCATTTTATAGTATCTTTTGGTTAATTTTATGCGTTAAATTGTAGGAGTAAAATGAAATCATTACACTTTATTCTAAATGAAGTTGTATCGTTCAGCATAAAACGAATGAAGTCTATTTTTCACAAAATTTAAAATCACCCAATATGAGTTTGAGACGTTTTTTTATTGAAGAATTTGTTGAAGTTATTGAATGGAGAGAAGAAGACCGAGACACGATTCTTTGGAAATTCCCAGATCGAGATGCCAATATTAAATATGGCGCAAGTCTAACTGTTCGAGAATCTCAGACGGCGATGTTTCTCAACGAAGGACAATTTGCAGATATTTTTGAGCCAGGTCATTATGAATTATTGACGGAGAATATGCCGATGTTGACCAGTTTGAAAAACTGGAGATCAGGATTTAAGTCACCTTTCCTTTGCGATATTTATTTCGCAAGTACCAAAACTTTTACAGATTTAAAATGGGGAACTGTTAATCCGATCATCTTGCGTGATCCTGAATTTAAGCAAGTGAGAGTAAAAGCACATGGAACTTATTTTATCAAAATAAAAGATCCAGAAGTGTTTTTCAAGAACTACTCAGGCACAAAAGGAGCCATCAAAATCCAAGAAGTAGAAGCGAGTTTGAGAGATATTATTTCACCAAAATTTGCAGAAGCCTTGGCAGAAGCAGAAGTGTCGGTTTTGGATATGGTGAAAAGTTATACAGAATTAGGCGATCAAGTTGCGCCAATTTTGCAAGCAGATTTAGATCCATTTGGAATAGAGTTAGTAAAGTTTCAAGTATCGAGTGTCTCCCTTCCAAAAGCTGTGGAAGAATTCTACGATAAAATGACCAACATGAATATGGTCGATGACATGAATAAATTTCAACAATTTCAGACTGCACAAGCTATGGAAAAAGCGGCGGAAAATCCTTCTGGCGGAGGTAGCGAAGGTATCGGAATGGGAATGGGATTCGGCATGGCAAACATGATGATGAATCAACATACTCAACCAACTCCGACTCCAAAACCAGCTCCTGCCACTCCTGCTGCTCCAGCAAACGATTCAGGTAAAGCAATCACTCGGGAAGAAATTATGGTTACGCTCAATCAATTGGGGGAACTTAAATCTGCGGGGATTTTGACTGATGAAGAATTTGATACGAAGAAAAAAGAATTGCTTGCTAGGTTATAAATTGCTTATTAAGTTAATAGGTTATTTCGGAATAACTCAATAACCTATTAACTCAATAACCAATTAACCAATAAAGAAAAAAATGCTCAATAGCGAAGACCAACAACACATAGAATCCTCTGTCGAAATGCCTTGCCCATCCTGTGGCAGTCGGTTGCATTATGCAGCTGAAAATCAAAAAATTTCCTGTGATTATTGCGGTTATTTAGAAGAAGTCAACAAGTCTAATGATAAGGTGGTAGAAAAATCTTTGCATGATGCAGTTGATAGTGTAGTGAATTTTTCGCCAGAGGAAAAAGGAAAAAAGGTCTATGATTGTGATAATTGTGGCGCAAATTTTATGGTGGATAGCGATCAGTTAAAAATCAATTGCGGATTTTGTGGATCTACCAAAGTAAATGTTCAAGCCTACGATCATCAATATATTGAGCCATCAGGAATTATTCCATTTTACATCAGTCGTTTTGAAGCAGATAAGATTTTTAAAAAATGGGTTGGTTCTGGTTGGTTTCATCCCGTCAAATTAAAAAAGTTAGATGAGGTCGAACAGTTGCATGGGGTTTATTTGCCATTCTGGACTTTTGATGCTAAGACTGATGCGCAATGGAGTGGGGAAGCAGGACATTATTATTATCAAACGATGCGAGTGCGAGTGAATGGAAAAATGGTGACTCAGCAAGTTAGAAAAGTAAGATGGAGTCATCGAAGTGGAAGATTGAATCATTTTTTTGATGATGTTTTGGTTGTTGCTGCCAATGGATTAGCGCAAACTGATGTGGAACGAATCCTTCCTTTTCGCTTGAGTGAGGTGGTGAATTTTGATCCTCGCCTGATGATCGGTTGGGAAGCAGAAATTTATAATCTCGAAATCGATGATGGTTATCAGCAAGCCGAACATATTATGAATTATAAATTACGAAATATGTGCTCTGCCCAATTGGGCGGAGATACGCAGCGTAATTTGCATGTACAAAGTCAAAAGTCTGCTCAGACTTTTAAACATATTATCCTACCGATCTGGTTGTGTTCTTATCATTACAATAACAAATTATATCACTTTACAATTAATGGTCAAACTGGGAAAGTTTATGGTAAAAAACCAACTTCTTGGTGGAAAATAGCAGGGCTTATTTTACTTTTTGCTTTGTTTGTTTTTGGAGTTTGGTATCTTCGTGAAAGTGGGATGTTACAAAATCTTCCCAATTTCTTTAATAGAAAAATCAACTAAAAAACAATGGTTCAAGTATTTGTAACTGGAGGAACATTTGATAAAGATTATAACTTTATCACGGGTAAATTATATTTTAAAGACACGCATTTGAAAGAAATGTTTCAGCGAGGAAGATGTACGATTGATGTTGATGTGAAAACGTTGATGATGATTGACAGCCTTGAAATGACCGATGAGGATCGAGGCATAGTTATTCATAATTGTAAAAAATCACCTCACGATAAAATTATTATTACTCATGGAACGGATACCATGGTCGAGACTGCGGAGAAAATAGCTGCGGCAAATTTGAAAGGAAAAACAATCATTTTGACTGGTGCTATGATACCATATGCTTTTGGAACATCCTCTGATGGTTTTTTTAATTTGGGGAGTGCAATGGCATTTTCACAAGCTCTGCCAGAAGGCGTTTATGTGGTGATGAATGGGCGATATTTTGATTGGAAAAATGTGAGGAAAAATCGGCAGACGGGGAACTTTGAGGAAGTGGTTTAGTGGCTAAGTTACTTACAAGGTGATTCGAAGTTGAATGTTGTCAACTTTAAGGAAAGTTAGTGGTAGCTAGTCCGGGGATAAGAATCCCCTCTTCTCCTTTAAACTGGTAAAACTGGGTCTTTCAAAAGAAGAGAACAGGGGATTTTTATCCCCGGCATTTTCACCACAAACTCTTAAGTTGACAACATTCGACTCAAAGTCACCTTATGAGTTGGGAATTTTTCTCCAAAAAAACTAAATAAATATGAAATTCGTAGCCTTATTTTTTGAAATACTCATCCTTGCATTTGCGGTGTATGTTTATCTTTTTTCTATTGGAAAATTAAAAGTAAAAGATGCGGAATTAAATGAAAAAGCAGAATCGTTTAGAAAAGAAAATAGCACTTGGATGCGATTACTTTCATTGTTGTTGATTGCTTTGATGTCGATTGAAGTTTTTTTTAATGTGAAATCTTTTTTATAAAATGATAGAACACGGATGCCGCATCTTTATAATATCAAAAAAATAACAGTTACAAAGTATATTTAACTGAACTTTTAATTCCTTGTCAGCTTGCTACGAGGTTATTTAATTTGGTTGAAATAATTAGTCATACCATAGATCGAAGCATGACACGACGGAGTTTACCTCAATAAAAGCATAACAGATTACAATTAATTGCTATAGCAATTGCTTTTATTTTCTTAATATTGCAGTTAATTTAATAGACTTTGATTCTAAATAGTTTTGTAGTGAGTACTTTGAAACCTAGTAAACATAAGGTTTTGACTCTTTTAAAATTTATCACCTGCTGCTGGCAAATGCAGGTTCAGAATTAAGTTTAATGTTTTTATACCAAAACTTATTTATACTATCGAATATGAAAAAATTTAACTTTTTCTTTTTTATCTTTTTTTTAGCGTCGTCCAATTCCTTTGGGCAAGACAAAAATGATTTGTATAACCTTGATCGAGTACATGAAATTCGCTTGGAATTTAAGCAAAAAAATTGGGCAAGTGTGATGGATTCAATTCGATTATATGGCAACGGATTGTTGGAAGGAGTTGCCAGTATTGATGGAAAAAAATATATGGATGTTGGAGTGCGATACCGTGGAAATCGGTCATTTCGAGTAGGCAACAAACGAAATGCACTTCATATTAAATTAGATCACCAAGACGCTAAACAAAATCACCAAGGTTATCAAACTTTGAAATTATCCAATGCACTTCGTGATCCAAGTATGGTTCGAGAAGTCTTGGGTTATGAAGTTGCAGGCAAATATATGATTGCACCGAGAGCATCTTATTCACGAGTTTATGTCAATAATGAATACTATGGTCTGTTTGTAAATATAGAAGCAATTGATGATAACTTTTTGACGAAAAATTTTCAGTCGAATAAAAATACTTTGATTAAATGTACCCCAGATTTAAATGAAAAATCACCAGAAGGTTGTAAGCAAAATATTTTCTCTTCTTTGGAATATGAAAAAAACATGGAATGCTACAAAAGCAATTATGAGTTGAAATCAAAAAAAGGTTGGAATGACTTGGCAGATTTGACCAAGGCATTATCTAAAAATAATGGTGAAATAAATAAAGTATTAGATGTGGACGCAACTTTGTGGATGTTGGCGTTCAATAATGTAGTGGTTAACTTGAGTAGTTACAGCGGTCAATACAGTCAGAATTATTATTTATATAAGAATAATCATGGGCGATTTGTTCCGATGCTTTGGGATTTGAATTTAGCTTTTGGAAGTTTTAAAAATACAGGCGAAGGTTCTGATTTGAGCAATAAAGAATTAATCAAATTAGATCCACTTTTGCATGCAGATAATCCATACAAACCGTTGATTAGTCAGTTGATGAAAAATCCTGATTATAGAAAAACTTACTTATCGCATATGCGAACTATTTTGTACGATAATTTTATGGATAATGGTTACGAGAAACGGGCAAAGGAATTACAAAAATTAGTTCAACAAGCATTTTTCAATGATCCTAATAAAACTTATACGAAGGGAGATTTTGAAAGAAGTTTGTATTCTACGATTGGTCGTCGAAGTAAAATTCCAGGAATTTATTCTTTGATGAATAAGCGAGCGAAGTTTTTGAAAAAACATAAAAGTCTTGGCGCAATTCCTCCGACGATAACAGAAGTGAATGTGTTAGGTAGAGAAAAATACTCTAACGAAAAAGTCAACGATTTTAAAATTCAAGTAAAGACTACTAACCAAGCAAAGAAAGTAAAAGTATATTATCGCTTCCGATCTGTTGCTGATTTTAAAATGGTTTATTTGAAAGATGATGGAAATAGTAATGACGAAGCTAAAGGTGATGATGTTTTTGGAGGGTTGATTGCAAGCAATGGAAATGAAACAATTGAGTATTATGTGGTAGCAGAAAATCCACTTTCGGTAGGATACGAACCAGCTAATTATATGTTTGAATTACGAAAAGCATCCTTGAAGGAATTGAATAATTGATGTTTCGAAAAGATAAAAATTAAAAGCCATTTCGAATTTCGGAGTGGCTTTTTTTTGGGAAAAAATGGTGTTTCCAAAGTTATACCGAATTCAATAAGATATGTCGTATAAATCGAATTATCTTTTCCCGATGCTCTTCGTTAAAAATCCTCGCCATAGCTAGGCTATGTCTGTGGTTTTTGCCTCGATTATCAACAAAACCTAAATCGATTTATACGACACCTCTAATTTATACTTGATTTAGAATTTTTTAGAATTGATAACTAAAGTAATTTTCCATCTTTAGAATAGTAGGATGAAATTTTCCAATCAAAAGCCTTAGCTTCATCATCATAAACCTGACAGGTATCAATAGGGTTCATATAAAGGTGAAGACTCATACTTTTACTTAAGTGAGTATTTTTTAAAGAATGATATCCCATTTCATCATTCATGTATGAGAAGCGACCTTCTTTGAAAACCATTTCATCTATCGGTAATGGGATGTTGGTATTCTCTTCATTTTCATAACGAACTTCTTTCATTTCTCCCTCCAGTCAATAGACCCAGCATTCTTCTCCTGCATGACAATGAATCGGCGTTTCTTGACCTTCTTCCCAACACAGCAATATTAATTCATAACGTTCAGTCCTAACAATACAATTGCGAGTATAGTGATCAATAGACCAAAATTGGTAGGGAGAAAAGTCCATTTTGTCCAATTCAATTCGATTAATCAGACCTACGTAATCTTTTCCTGAACATTCAGGAAGTACTTCTAATAATTCTTTTAGAGATGTAATTTTTTCTTTTACCATATTTCTCAAAAGTAAGGAAGCTACTTCAAAGTTACTAATTGAAATTTTCCATGATACAGTTTTTTCAGCGTTTATTTTTTAATTTTTAATTGTCTAATTATGTTCATTTCCAAACAATTAAAGCTTAAATAGGTTCTATATAATGTAGTTCTCCAATTAAGAGAAACATTGATAACCGATTAATTTTAAATAAAAAAAATAAAAATACTTAAGTATGAAGGGCGAATTAAAAATGTTTAATTCTATTGTTGAAAAATTATTGAAAGCAGAAAAAGAAACTCCTGTAGTGGAGTATATTGAAACAGACAAACTCCATGACCGAATCGATTTAAGTTTAAATTCAGAAGCAATGAACGAGGAGGCTTTTCGAGATTTGTTAGAAGATTTAGTTTTGACGACTCCTCGTACTTCTTCCAAGTTATTTTTTAATCAACTATTTGGAGGTAGAAAAAGTAAAGCAGTACTAGGTGATTTACTTGCGGTCATGTTAAATAACAGTATGTACACGTACAAGGTGGGAGGCCCTCAAGTTGGTGTTGAAAAAAGTATTATCAATAAAATTTGTGAAATGGTTGGCTATGGAGCAGCAGGTAATGGTACTTTTCCATCAGGTGGTTCGATGAGTAATTTGATGGCGATGATTATGGCAAGAGATGCTCACGATCCAAAAATAAAACTAGAAGGAACTCCAAAAAAACTCATTGTATATACTTCTAAAGCATCTCATTATTCTACTCCAAAAAATGCTGCAATGATGGGCATCGGAAGAAGTAATGTTCGGTTTGTTAATACTAATTCCAAAGGTGAATTGCAATCTGATCATTTGGAAGAATTGATTTTGGAAGATTTGGAAAAAGGTAATACGCCATTTTTTGTTAACCTCACCGCAGGCACAACAGTATTGGGCGCATATGATTCGATCCCTCCAACGAGTCTTATTTGTAAAAAATATAACTTGTGGCTTCATGTGGATGGAGCGTACGGAGGTGGAGTGATTTTTAGTAAAAAGTATAAGCATCTAGTCGCAGGAGTATCGGAAGCAGATTCTTTTAGTGTGAATGCTCACAAGATGTTAGGAACTCCATTGACCTGCTCCATTATTTTGACAAAGCATAGCCAACAATTGTATGATTCTTTTTCTAATGATGCAGAATATTTGTACCAAACAGATGGAGACGATTATAATTTGGGTAAAATTTCCATGCAATGTGGTCGTCGAAATGATGCGCTGAAGTTTTGGACGCTTTGGAAATCCGTAGGAACCGAAACCTTGGGAAAATATGTCGATCAACAATTTTATTTAGCAGATGTTGCAAGAGAATATATCAGCAAACATCCTGATTATACGTTGTATAGTTATGATGATTCCATTTCCATTTGTTTTAATTATAAAGGGATAGATGCCAATGAGCTTTGTACTTTGATGTATCAAGAAGCTGAAATTATGGTAGGTTTTGGAAAATTCCGAGAGGATGAATTTATTAGATTTGTAACGATTAACTCTGAAAACAAAAAAGAAGATATATTAAATTTCTTTGCTAAACTAGAAGCATTTGTAGCTAAGTCTGTTCAACTATCTTCTGAGGTAGTTTGATTATAATTTAGTTTAAAATAACTTCTTTTATAAAAAGAAGAGAGCAGAAGTAATCATTCTTAGATTATTTTTTGTCTAAAATAAAACCCGATCTTCCTGTAAAGGAGGTTGGGTTTTTTAGTTTTATTATTGTCCCGTCCTAAGTAGTCAATCAAGTTAATCATGTCGAATAGGAGCGGATTATTTTCCGCCTGTTGCCTTTAAAAAATAATTCCGTAACTCGGCTATGCAATCATTTTTTAAAAACAACAGACAAAAAATA
>Ga0114957_1004355_pt1 | contig 12250 bp, 16 predicted proteins | sample BantaG_FD_87175 | JGI IMG/M metagenome (GOLD analysis project Ga0114957, IMG submission 87175) | Marine algal microbial communities from Bantry Bay, Ireland - BantryBay_4 metaG | ecosystem: Host-associated > Algae > Red algae > Unclassified | place: Bantry Bay, Ireland | collected 2014-11-21 | reverse complement strand
CCTTGTCAAGTACGCAGTTAACAACATTTTCCAAGTTTTAAAGAGCACTGTTGTTCTTGTCCGGAGAGGACAAAATTGGGACATCAGCAATATGTCCAGCTCTTTCTGTACCTTTTATCCGTTGAAGCATGTCAGCCGTCGTCATACGGACGCCGTACGTCGCTTGTCGAAAGATGTCCGGGTCAGTTGCCTCAGAATGAGGATGGTGCGTTCAGACCCCCGGAAACGTCGATCTGGTCAGATGTGTGGACTGTATTTTGTAGTTATCTCCGGCGATTGTACTGCACGGGACAACCAGGCACTTTCTGTTCGAATTTTCAAGCAGACGCTCGCGACCCATCGTCCTCGAGAAGAGGGCTCCCGGCCGGCCGGCGGGAGCTGCCGACGACCGCACCACCGCTGTCGTCGGGGTCACCATCGCGGCGGCGGCACACTACCGTCAAACCCCCCGCGCGCGCGTGTCGGTGTCCCCGCCGGCGGCCGCACCGCCCGTCGCGCGCGATATGGCATGCTCTGAGGCGCCGCCGCCCCCGCGCCGACGCAACGGCAGCGTTGACGGCAACCCGACCCGTTGCGGTGCCCCCCCACTCCTCGCCCCCTCCACTGTCTGAGGGTGGACGAGTTCCGCCGCCGTTAGGAGCGGGGAACGGCGCCGGCAGCGCCACCGCCGCCTCTCCTGCCGCGGCTGCCGCTGCTGTCGCGCCCGCCATCGTCGCGACTGCGACGGGTGGTGGCCGCGACGGCGGTGGCGGCGGCGGCGGGCGGTGGTCCATGGCGCCACCGCCGCCGGTGCCGCCGCTAGCGGGCGTGCGCACCTCCACCGACGCGCCAGCGGGGGACGGCGGCACGAAGTCTGACGGCGACCCTCCTGGGGCAGCGGCTGCGCCGCCCAACTGCCGCGGCCGTGGCGACAGGGACGGGTGCGACGGGTGCGACGGCAGGCCGGCGGCGGTGTGCACGTCTGGAGGTGCGAGGATACTCGTCGGCTTGTCTCTGGAGGGGGCAGGCGCGGAAGTGACGGCTGCGGCGTGGGCGGTGGCGGTGGCGGTGCTAGTTGGCGGTGGCTTGCTTTCCGAGGATGAGCGGCCACGTGAGGGGGGTGGTTCGCGTTTTCTTGTCGTCTGCGGCTGCTTTGGCCGTTGTAAACAAGTCCAGAGTATTTCCGCGAACGCGCTTTCAGTTCGTGGGTGCAGTCAGTGATGACGGGTGATGGCGTCGATCCGGATCAGAGAAGCCGCTGTCGGCAACCGATAGTCTCTTGTTCAGCATTTCGGGTGGGCGGTGCGAGGCGCTGGGCGCGGGGTGCGCCCATTTTTTCTGCGGGGGCACGCGGCGCGGGGGCGCCGGGAGCTTCGCCGCTGAGCGCCGTGGCGCTGGCTGAGCGGGCGATTCCGGGGTGGGCTCCTGGGCGCCGGGGGCGCCGGGGGGGCACCGGGGCGCCGGGGGCGTCGGGGGTGCTCGCCCGCGCGGCCACCTGGGGGCGCCGCCCGGCGCCGTCTTACGCGCTCAAAAAAAAAAAATAAAACTTCTTCCTGGTACCATCGCCGACCCATGGCTTCCAACGCGGGGCAGCACAACACCAAGAAAGAAAGCAAACACAGCACAAACCATGCAGACCCACACAAAAAGGAACATAACCGCTGTCGTTGCGGGGAGTGCACTGGCAGCGGTTGTGAATTAGTACTGCGGCACGCTGCGGGCAGGGTCCGCGCCGTCCACCAACAACAGGCCAGAGTGCGGCTCCGTGTCCGACGCCTGCTACGGTAGCAGGCGCTGCACCTCCGCAACCCACACCGGTAAGTGGCCGTCACCAATTGCACGGCCGCGAGTCAACGGGCGGATGCCGGCAGCAATCTCCAAGACGTTGCGCACCTCGGTGACCACAAATGCAAAGTGGCCCAGCGTCGCCAAGACGACGCGCTCGCCCGTTGGCCCGACCGGCAGTGTGACACGGCTGGACGCGCCCACTGAGACGAAGAGCTTCGACAGCGCGTCCAGACACGCATTGCGCCCGTTCGGCTTCAGGAAAAACTCATCATCGGTCAAAAGCTTGTTCGCCATCTCCTGGATCAGCTTCTCCACATCGACGACCAGGCTCTTAAAGTCAGCCGTGATGATAATGTCCCCCCACAGTTGGTGCAGGTGCGGCTTGACGCGCATCGCAAAGAGAGAGATGTTGGCAAAGATGGTCGGGTTCTTGCGCCTGGACCGCCGCACGAACGACTTCGACCACTCCTCCGCCTTCTGCATGCCCTCCTTCTGCACCGACTCGACCGCCACCACCAGGGTGTTTCAATTGTCTTCCGACGACGAGAAGACGAGCACCGTCTCGAGGGCAATACCAAAGGTGCCCATAAGCACCTCGCGGTACGCTTTCTGCAAAACGACAACCAAAGACAAAGCAGAGAGCAGAAGAAAGAAAACGCAGCGAGCTGTGAGTTAGTGTCGCGTTGACACAATCGAAGGCTCCCCCCCCCTACACCACGCTGCCAGCTCTCTGCCCCCCCACCGCACCTTGCCCCGTATCTGCTCAGTCCCCTCAGCACTTGCTTGCGTGCGCGCAAAGAAGGGACAAATTAATCATACCGTCACCAGCTTCAGCAGGTTCTCCTTATGTGTTGTCTCGTCGTCTTCCACGCCCGCACTGCCGAGCTGGCCGAGCGCGACGGCGTTCTTGATACAGTCGAGGACGGTCTTCTCGACCCCCGCAAGTCGCTCCATAGTCTGCTGGGACAGCTGGATGTTGAAGTCCAGCTTGGTCTTGAGGGCGACCAGCGTGTCCTTCATCACCGATATCGCGGCCTCCATCGCTGACACGTCAATCCTCACCGAGCTCGTCGCGGCAAAAACAGCGCGCTCGAGGATCATGGCGCGGCGCTCGCCGCGCGCGCCCGGCCCTAATTCCGCGGCCAGCGGGCCAACCATCGCCTGCGCGGCGGCGTTCATCGGGTACTGAACGTCGTCGCCTTCGGGATCTGGGAACGCGGGGGCAGGTATAAGGGCGACGGCGGCGGTGGTGGCCGCACCAGCCGCCGGGGCGGCCGCAGGTCCCACCGTGGCGCTATCCATCATGCGGGAAAAGGGCCGCTGCATGCATGCACCGTCACTGGCGTGAACGGTCGGACGCGGTGCCGGGAGGCGGGCGTCAACAATGTTGACTGCCTCCAAGGCGGCAGAGCCGGCTGTGCGGCAAGTCCCGCAAGAGGACGGCACCGTCGCCGACCCACCACGTCGAGCAGCTGCCGACGGTGCTGCCGCCGCCGCCCTCCAGCACGCGAACACGGAACAGTCGCCAACCCGCCACCTCGAGCAGCAGGCGAGAGCGCCGCCCCCTCCGCCTCGTTTTCACGGGAAGTAGGCGACGGCGGCGGCGACGGCGGTGGTGACGTTCTTGGCAGCTGCGTCACTCGGCGACAACCAGCGGCAGACGGCGCCGTCATAGGCCCCGTGCTTGCGGCGGTCCCCGAGGGCGTAGCAATGGCATCGAGTACGGCGGCGCGACGCGCCGTGGCCGTGACGGGTCCCTTCATTAGCGCTGAGGCGCGGATCATCGGTACGTGGTGCGTGCTGCAACGCACGCCAAGCACAATAGGGCGCCCCGGACCGCGGGCCACTGGGGAGCGCTGGGCCCGAGCCGTTGACGCTGCAAGGCGGTGGGGGGCGGCGGCCGACGCCGACGGGCGGCGGGCGGCGCTCCTTAGGGGCGGAGCGAGACGCCCTGATGCACGTTTCTCGGGCCCAAAATGACAACCACGGACGACGGCCCGTCATCGGCCGGCGACGGCTCACGGGACAGGCCGGCGGGGGCTCCGGGAGCTGGCGGTCCCACCAGATGGGAAGGTCCCGACGAAACGGCTAGCAGAGGGGCGATCGTCACGCCCGCAGTAGTGCCTTCGGCCGAACCGGTGGCTGCCGCCGCGGCCACCATAAACGCAGCCGCCGGCACCGGCTTCCAGCGCCCGACCTTTGAGGTACTTGAAGATGCCAGGCCGGCCGCTGCCGGCCGCTTGCCTCTGCCCACTGTCGCCGGCCGCGTCGCGTTCGACGGCGAGAACGGCGTGTCCGAGTCGCTGTCGCAGTTGTTTACGCCGCCCGCAAAAGACGAAAGTGTCAGGGCGGCCTCTGGTGCCGTCCCTTGTGCGTCCGTCGGCGACGTCTCCATGTCGCCGGCCTTGCTTTCTTGGCGAATGGCCAGAGCCGCCCGGCGCAGCTCCATTTTCTGGACCCAATCCGCGGGCGTGTTGGGGTTCATTGGGTACGAACCATACAGAGAAAGGGTCGTCGGGAGTGCGGCCTGGGGGGGGGGGGGGGGGAGGGGGGAGCCAACAAGGGGGGGGGGGTGGGGGGGGGGGGGGGGGGGGGGCAAGGCAGACGCTAACATATGGGCAGGCTTCGGTCGGATGCGTAAGAGAGTTGGCCGGTGGCGACGGCGCCAGACAGCTGCACGCACGCGGCCACCGAAGAAACCACCGGCGCGTCCATCCAGGCCACGACGCGCGCATTTCCCCCCTTGACGACGACAAAAAATGAAGAGCACGGCAGAGCTGCGCACGCAGGTCCATCCCTTCTCCATAACAGTGCCCCCCATTGACCAGGCAAACGCCCACGTACCTTGCCCAACAAGGAAACATGGGCCCAGTGGATGCAGGCACACGAACCGCATCAATACGCAGCGGCCGCGGGCAGCCTGTCAAGTCGAAGGCCGTACATGAGGGCGGTGCGCGCAAGACCATAACCCAGCAGGCCGAGGGGAAACGGCACAATGTGGAGTCTTCAAGGACGGTCCGTACAACGAGCGGCTCCCGACAGTGCTCCAGAAGCGCAGCCAATCGCTCAAAAACCCACACGCAAACAGAGTCCCCCCCATTCCCGCCCCCCCCCCACCGACCCCTCTGGCTGCTCTACGTCGACCGGCGAGAGAAACGTCAGCCACCACAAAGCAGACGGGCCATGGGCGTTCCCGCCATCGGCGAACTGCAAAGGCGCAAAGCATACCGTCCGTTACTGCACCCGACGAAGAGCAACGGGCGGGGGCAAACTACAAGGGCGCGAAGCGTACCGTCCCTTACCGCGCCCGACGCAGACAACAGCTGGGGGCATCTCGCACCAGAACGGCCGCGACGGGCCCCGGTGTGGGACTGTCAGCGACGGTGTGCGGTAGCAGAGTCGTTGCGTGCAAGCCCTGCCCACGCCAATCAGCGGCGTAGCGCCGTCTGTGGCGCAGGAGGCACAGCCGCGGTAAAGCAGCACCGAGCAACGGCTACCGGTCGTGCAGAAGACAGCGAAAAGCGTCTTCGGCGAAGCGGCTGACCATCAGCGGATTTGAACAAAACCAAGTAAGCGGTTTGTACCCCGTCAATCCACATTGCAAATAACCTCTGTTAAAGTTAACAATCTCACAAAACAGACCACTGTAACTGTACCTGCCAGCTGTTGAATCAACGACACTCAGCCTTTGATTGGCGACACTGTTCCTACGTCAGCCGTTGCTCCACGTCCGTGTTGACAAGTGCCACAAAAAAACGAGTGGACGGCCAAGACTTGCGCTGCGCTTAGTGCAAGTGCCTCGCTCGTGCCACTTGATCGGTCAGTCGTCTCTGGACGAGGTCCGGTCATCAGCTCGAGTTCCAGGCTCTAGTGGACACGTCCCCGCTGACACAGATTGCTCGGCGCTTAGCTACGCTACCACGTCTTGGCCACGGCGGTTTGAGCGCCGCTCTTCTCGCCGATGCCGCCTGGTCTGCCTCCCAACTATTTTCTGGCATTGTTCGCCCATCGGCCTCGACCGGCGGCCACCGTACGCCACCCACTTGAGTGCGGCCGCGTAGCTTGCCCGTTGCGAGCGAGCGGTGACCCACGCGTCTGCCCATGCCTCGCGCACTCTCGGGCGGGCCGCCAGGGCTGGGTGCACCATGGCGGCCCCGACGCTTCGGTCAACTCCCCCTACCCACCGGGTATCCATACTGCAGCAGCCAGACGGCCACCTCTGCCAAACAGTAGCGTCACGACAGCATATGAGGCGGCAGCGGCCTGGGCAGACACGCTAACACGCGAGACAACGTGGTATCGGGCTCCAACGGTATGGAGGGAGAAGCTCATAGCCGACGGTGGCGGTGGAAGTGGCAGCGAGGCCGGCCGGCCGGCGACGCGGGCGGCGACACGGGCGCAGAGCCGGCAAAGTCAGGGGAATGAGGGGCGCACCCCTTCTTGTACGCCCCCCCGCCCCCCTTCTCACTTTGCGGCCGCTCCCGTCGCCGGCCGGCGCGCCGACGACCACCGTCGTGTAGCGACCACGACGCGTGAGGAGATGGCGGCGGAGGGGTTGCACGACGGAAAAAAGCAAGGGTGGCTCTGCGGACGACGGTCAGGGCGCCGTCACCGGCGGCGCACCGCCGGAGAGCACCACAGGAGCTCAGGCGTCTTTTTGACCAAGTCCCAGGCGGGCCCCTGTCCGATGCAGCAGGGGTGTGGCTGCAGGACAGCTCGACCAGCAGCAGTGCTACGCGACGTGACGCGACGCAAGTGCCTTTCTCATCTGGTGACACGTGGCCAGCGCGTTAAAGAGCTGAATTCGCAGGGTGGGTCACTGGTCAGGCCCCCCTCTCAGAACGCCTCCCTGCAACCTCAAGCCCCCCCGCTCAGCCGAGACCCTTGATTCCTGCATCGACGGTCGTTTGTCAACCCCGCATCGTAACGACTGCCAGGATCGGATATCCGATGCGCATCGGAGACTGCATCGAAATTGGATAAGGATTGGTCGATGCGCATCGGGCGAGAACGATTGGCTTTAGATGCATAAAACACAAAGGCGGACGATGAGCGCGCCGACAGCACCAGGAGGCGCGCTCGACAAGAGGACCTCAGGCGATGTCCAGCAATGGAGCCAACCGTCCATCCCAACGGCCACGTGTGGGCAACGCGGGGCCCTGCTACTGGCTCTCCAATCACCGAGCCAAAAGTACGCACATCACGTCTCAAGCTCGAACTCGGGCAAGGCGGTCAGTCATCGGCGTCAGTTTTGTGGCTGGCCAGCCCTCCGCTCCAAAGAAACCGTCGTGAACGGCGGAGTCACGGGATCACAATCGATCGTGCCGGTGGTTTGAATTTGCGTCGATTGAAGGGTAAATCCCATCCTGACCTGTCCATAAACATGTAGATCGAGGCATGATGACCCGATAGACCAGGCAATTAGCGGGATTCGTTACGGAGTTTAGAGCACCTTGATCGCCCCGGCTGTCACTGTGCTCGCGGGAAACGCCCGCGTTTGACTGCACAGCTTAAAGGCTCGCCGTCCTCGTGTTGTTCCCCATTCCCACTCCCGTCCGCACCACGCCCCCCATCACCTGTTGAGCATGAGGTCGGACTCGGATGATGCCGAGGTTATGCTTGCTGTTGCCAAGTCATTTTCGAACGACGACGACGACGACATCGCCGCGGCGCTGTTGGCCGTTGAGCACCATGATTTTCTTCTTGATAGCGCGATCGCGGGATCCGACGTTGCAGAGCGGAGGGGGTCGCTTCTTGTGAGATCGCCGAACAAGCTTCGCGATTTTGCTTGCGGGGAAAGGGGCATTCTGCGCGACTAATCTGGTCTCGATGGCCGACCGCCAACTTATGACGAGAAGTACTTTGAGCGTCGCTTTCGTCTTCCTCGCATTGTGTTTGATCGAGTTTACCGAGATATATTGTCCGTGCCCTATTTTCAGCAGCGAGTGAACGCGACAGGAGAGACGAAATCTTCTACTCTGCAGAAGGTGGCGGCTGCTCTGCGTGTGCTGGCATATGGATTGCCTGCTGATGAGGTGGATGAGTACGCTCGACTGTCGGACTCGACTTTTGACGAGACTGGTCATCGCTTTACACGCTTTGTGGTTGAGAAGTACAAACCTGTTTATCTACGTGAGCCCACAAGAGCAGATCTGCAGCGCATCATGGACGACTATGCGGACACGGGCTTCCCAGGATGCATGGGGTGTGTGGACTGCTCCCACTGGGTTTGCCGGATGTGTCCCGTGGCCTTTCATGGCCAATACCAATGTCAGTCAAAGAAGCTATCCATTGTCACGGAGACTGTCGCCGACAAAGATCTGTACCTGTGGCAATTTTTTTATCCGCTTACCCGGCACTATGTATGATTTGAACGTCATGGCTTTTTCTCCTTATTTCATTCAATGACATCTGGTTCTTTCCTTCCCCCCCTCCCCTACACAGTGAATGGTGCGCAGCGCACGTTGCCGTACGTGCTGTGTGACGGCATGTACCCCAAGTGGGCAATCCTAATTGGCACGTCGACGGGGGAGAGCGAGAAGGAGCAGTACTTTGCCTCCCGCCAGGAAGGAAGGCGTAAGGACGCAGCGCGCATCTACGCCTTCCTCTTTCAGGAGTGGAACGTTTTGGAGTAACCCGCGCGCTTCCGCCGTGTTGAGACGCTAGTGCAGGTGGGCACTTGTTGCGCAGTACAACACAACATGGAAGTCTCTCACCGCCGCAAGGAGCCTGCCGTCCCTTAACCTGGTATGTGCAGTGCTGTCCTTCTCATCTTCTCGTTTCGTCTCTGCCCTCTATTCCTTCTTTTCATTTCTTGCTCGTGCTCACATGTTACCTGCTCCTGAAAACTGGCTCTGGTCGTCTTTCTCTTTCATTGTACGCACAGGGAGGCGCTCCGAGCCGTGTCCGCCGGGATCGACTGTTGATACTGGTGGGCATGGCAGTGCGCCAGAGCAAGGTGGTGGACCGGCTGGAGATCAGGAGGCTGAAAGGAGAGGGGTACAGCCCGGGGCGGGGGCTCCAAACGATCCAGACGGACGCATGGAAGATATGCAAGCCGCGCGCAGCCGCGTCGCGAACACGGCTGAACACGACGCGCTGAAGCATGACCTTATGGAGCACCTTTGGAGGCTTCGCCCCGAGGCATAACCGTACAACAAGACCTACTTCAATCTGACCCATTGCATGTCGTAAAACACTCGACTGGACATACCATTGGAAGCAAACACATCAACCAACTCCGTCTACACCCCCATTGACAAACACACACACTCTATCACACAAGACGCCACGACAAGAAAACAAACGATTGCATGGGACAAAACCCCGACCCCCAACACAGAGGCGCCAACTTGCCGCCGCCCCCCCCCCCCCCCCAACGAAAGCAGCACCCTTGGCCCCGCCGCGCGTCGTCGTCGCGGCAACGCCGCCGCCGCCGCCGCCGGCCGCAGGCGGCACGTGGCGGCGCGCCAGCGCCAAGGAAGCGCCAGCGCCCACCCGATGCGCCGCCGCAAGAAGCACCTCCGGCCGCCGCGCGCCGTCGTCGCGGCGGCGGCGGCGCCGCCGCTGCCGGCCTCGGTGGCACGTGGAGGCGCGCCTGCGCCTGCGAAGCCCGGCAGTTCGAGCGGTCGAGGTAGGCGGTGTTCTCGCCGGAGATGTTCGTCGTGTTTGTGGCAGCATGGCCACACGTAGGCCTGCGAGATTTGACGGCTGATGGAGCCATTTAATTGGATGGTTTACAGACGGTTACGCCCTTCGGGCGGGTCGAACCCGGAGCTCGGCTAAGTAAGGCCGAGATCCGTGCTTACCGGGATTAGCTAGACTAAGCGATTTCCGAGCAATCACGAGGCCAATTCCGCGTGATCGGATAGTGGTTAGAATGACTCACTTGTGATTCCCGGACATACCACTCAACGGTCGGCTGAGTTATGGCCGCACCCTTGCTCTGTTCTTTTCGTTGTGGGGATTCTTATTTGATGTGCTTGGTGCATCTCACCCTCGCCTTGGGGATTCTTGTTGGCGTGTTTTGATTGGGTCTTGGGCACGCCCCGCTGGCGGGTGTGGCCCGCGTTTGGCCCGTGTTTTTGGCCCACTGGAGAGGGTCCCCCTGAGGGTTGAGGGACGGGGACCGGTGAGTATATCTGAGCGGGACAGCAGAGCGGTCCCGAACCCCCGAGGGAGGCAAGTAAACGTTGAGCCCCACAACGCTGTGTCGTGTTTGCGGCTTGTCTTTGCCGCCCACACCAGTTGTGTGTGTGCGTCTTGGCGCTTGCTTCCGGAGTCTTTGACGAGACTACCGAGCGCACGGACGAGACGACCGCCCGAGCGGGGTCGGCCTGCCTGTGTTGCCACATTTGGTGGAGCAGCAGGAGAAGGAGCTCACTTTGCACATTTGTGTTCGCGACACGAGGGGGTCGAGTCGACCTTCTTCTTCTTGCGATCTTTCTTCCTCCCTTGCAACTCCGCAATGTTGGTTTGGTGAACCTACGCGGTACCCTGATGTCGGGAGGGGAGGGTGGAGACCCCTTCGCCCCCGCAGATGTTGCCAGTGGGAGGGAGAGCACGGATTCGCCCCCCCCTGGCGGCTCGCCTCGAGGAGGCGAGCATGTCGCCCCACGCTGCTAGGGTGGCGGAGAGGTGGGCGGAGCTCGGCGTAGCTCTTTGTTCTTTCCTCCGGCCTAACCCGTCGGACCACGTGGAGTTCACCCTCCGGCGGGAGCGACCACGGTCCGTAGTGACACCGTGGAGCCCCCGTCGGATGCCAACACTCCCTTCGGCACAATACTGCCGCACGTAGCTGGGAGGACGGACCTTGCGTCCCGAGCTGCGGCCGGTGAGTTGGAGACACGGCCTGAAAGCGAACCCGCGGGTGGGAGCTCTTGTCGTGCTCCCCGCGTTTCGTTGGGTGCATTGGTCGGCGTGGGTCCTGCTTTGCAAGACGCCATAGCTGACGCGGTACGGTCCGAAATCGCCCGGTCACTCCCCGTTACGCCCCGTTCGGCCCGGAGCCCGATTGAGCGTCCCGACCCGCAACGAAGTGGACACATTCAGTCCCGCCGACGACTGCACTACTCGACGCAATCGTCGGATGGTGACTATTCCGGCGGCGACTCCCCGCGCGGTAGTAGCCAACGGCACCCACGACGGGGTACCCCCCGTCACAGCCCGTTACCGCGACGGCATCGCTCGGCGCAGCGCTCAGCGGGGCTTGTACCAGTTGTGCCAGACAGGATCACGGTCAACAATCCCCACTATCGGGATTTGTTTGATTGCGAGACGTATTCGTTGGAGAACAAATCGGTCTCTTATACGCGGGAGCACGCCCATATGATGGGGCGCCTCAAGAAGGATGTCATGCGTTCCTTCGGTCACCGCTCAGAGTGGAGCGGTGACCCGCCACAGAAGGTCTTCCAATTCTTGCGCAAGTTTAGCAAGGCGTGCGACGACAATGACGTCTCGGAAGGAGAGGCCTTTTACATGTTACAAGACTTTACCTTGGAGCCACTGCGCGCGGAGGTAATGGCCGTCATGCCAACTTCACGTGGCGGTAACCCCGGAGAGGTCAGCTCCTACTTGGAGTTGGTCAATTGGATCATCCGCATGCACGCGGATGAGTCCACCGTAGCCGGCCTCGTGGAACAGTTCCACCAAGCTCGGCAAGAAGAAAAAGAAGAAGAGATGTTCTACGCGGAACGTCTCAGAGGTTTGACACCGCATGTGGGTTCCTTCACTCGACAGGAGCCCTCAAGGGACGCTATGTCGAAGGCGTTCACCCTGTGGTTCGTGCTACTCTGCGCAAACGTAATAAACCAGGGATGACCTTGGCCGAGTTGTCCCGCATTGCCCAAACTCGAGGCGATGAGTACCGCTGGATACAAGCGGCACAACAGAAAGAGCGAGCCGAAGAGGACGCGAAGCGCGCCGAGGCGACTCGCCTCCGTCGACAAGCAAAGGCGCTAAGCACGCCGCGGTACCCGGTCCGTTCGAGAACTACTCGCACGGAACCAGGTGAGCACAGTGTTGCCACAACTACCCCGCCTCAAGGCGGCGGGAGTGGAAAAGCGTCAAGCTGCCCGTGCTGGCAGTGTAGCCAGACGGGCCACTGGGCCGAAGAGTGCCCCAAGTTGGACCTTCGTCTCCGTGCCCGACTAGCACAGAGTAGTAGGAGGGCCAAGGACAAGTCTCGTCCTGCCCGGTTCCAAAAGGGTGCGAGGCCGACCGGGCCTCCCGTTGTCGCAGTAGCCGGCGACAACGTGACCTCAAGTGGAAGTGAGTCACCCCTTGAGAAGGGGGAACCCAAACCCCAGGCGGGCGAGCCCGTGGACTCCTCATCGGAGTCGGATGAGGGAGACGAATAACCGCTGGGGTTGAAGAGTCCCAGACGTCCCCAGTGGGTAACCCAGGGACGGGCCGCAAGAGCAAAGTCAAGCTCCTGCGGCGTCCTAAGGGGATCCGCCCTCGGGACATGCCAATCCCGAAGGGT
>Ga0114957_1004354_pt1 | contig 12256 bp, 5 predicted proteins | sample BantaG_FD_87175 | JGI IMG/M metagenome (GOLD analysis project Ga0114957, IMG submission 87175) | Marine algal microbial communities from Bantry Bay, Ireland - BantryBay_4 metaG | ecosystem: Host-associated > Algae > Red algae > Unclassified | place: Bantry Bay, Ireland | collected 2014-11-21 | reverse complement strand
GGGCCACCCCCGCCCCCCGGGGGGGGGGGGCCCCGGCCGGCCCCCGCCCCGGCCCCCCTCGTTGCCCCCCCCCCCCCCGCCCCCATACGGTGGTTGCACAAACGGCGGCGGGTACGGCCGGTTGTAGCCCGGCGCGTACGGCGGTGCGTACGGCGACGCGTGCGGCGGCGGCGGCGGCTGCCGCATGCCCGCCGCGTGCGGGTGCCCCGGCGGCGGTCGGTGGAAGCCGCCATAGCCGCCCGGCGACGAAAAGGGCTGCGGCGGCGACCCGTACCCGTACGGCGGCAGGTGTGCAGGCTGCTGGCCCGGCGGCGGCGGGAAGGCGCCGTGGGTCGACGGCCAGCCCGATCCTGGGTAGGCCGCCGCCGCCGCCGCGGGCGGCGCGTACGGCCCGCCCGGGCCAAAGCCGGGGCCACCGGGCGACGCCATCCCCGGCGGCGGGCCCCAGCCACCGACGGGCGGTGCGGGCGCGTCCGCGAGCACCGCCGGATCTCGCTCGGCGGGGCCGGGCGGCGCCGACGCGGCGTGCGGCGGCGGCCGGGGGAAGCCGGGCGCGGGGTGCAGCGGCACGCCGTCGACAATGCCATCAGCACCGGGCGCGGCGCCGGACGCGCCCCGATCGGTCGGCCACTCGTGGGGCCACGCGGCGTCTGGCCACGCGCCGGCGCCGGCGCCGCCCTCCGCGTCGCGGGGGCCCGCACCTGGCGGCGGCGCCATGGGCGCCGTCGCTTGCCTCTCGCCGTCCGCGTAGGGTGACGATGGGGCGGGCCCAGCCGACAGATTGACGCCTTGAGGATATCGTGCAGGTTCCATCGCGTGCCACAGGAAGCGGCACAGCGATCGGGACAGAAAAGAAGGCGGGACACTGATGAAGACGAAAACAATGAAGAAAAAAGGGGAGAGCAGGACGGTCAAGGGCAACCTCGCACAGTACTCAAATGGGCGGCCGCGAGTGTACACCGGCAGCCCCCGCGGCCGACGACAAGCGGCGGATCTGACCGCGACACAGCCGATGACCGTCACGGAGCGCGCAACGGACAACGGCGCACCACCGCACCAAGGGCTAAAGGGGGCAGAGGCCACTCCAGACGCGTCCAGAATCGACGACGCAGTCTTCACACGTAACCTCTGCTGTGATAATTTGAACGTAAATACGTCATCGACACGTATCGTTTGTAGTATTAATTACACATTAATTCTGTTTTCGTAAATATAGGAAGATTGTTGAAGCTCGAAGAGATTATGATACTCCAGCACCGTCGTGCCGAGCACGGCCGAGCAGCACCTTGCAGACGGTAGCAACAGTTGCCCCACACAGCTCAATGCGTTGCGACCACAGCATGGTCCATGTGTATCGTCAACGTGCGAACGAACAAGCAAAGGACATGTACACGAGAAACACTCGCTGGTTGTAAGAAGAGTTCCAGGTCAGAGTGACTTCAGCTCCCTCGTCGCGGAGTGCGTATGCACACTATGCAACTCCCACTGTGCCTTGGCATCACGGGGAGAAGCAATCACACTGGCTAAGGAAAACCCACTATGCCACACATCAGTCGCCCAGATGGCATCCATGTCATGGCCACAGTGACCAATAGCCGAAGCTCACCAACATCCCTGACGCATACAACTTCCTGGCGCCAAGACGGCGAGGATTCGCATAAAAGGAGTCTACAAAACTTACAGCGGGTAAGACGACCGGTCATGGATGCAACATGAAGAGAAAAAGAAAAGAGCGTAGCTCACGGGTTGTGCCAACACGAGCTACCCCTCAGAGGATAAATGCCACATCACGCCTACAAGCAAGCCCACACAAAACGCCGGCAACACCTGCGGAACAATGTCACCGAGTACGTAACCCCTCCACTCCCACCAACGCAACCTACTGCTGAGCGAGCTTGGCCGACGCCTCGTTTAGCTCGTCCCATTCACCGCGCTTCCTCACCCGAATCGGCATGCCACCCTTGGTGTGGATAGTCGCTCCCGTGTCCACCCCCACCTCGCTTGGCGCACAACCGAGCGAAAAGTCAAACCGTCGGACGAGCGTTGCAAACGCGACGGTGCTCTCGAGCATCGCAAATTGATCGCCGACGCACTTGCGGGAGCCGCCGCCAAACGGGAGGAAAGCAAAGTCGGCATTAACCTCGTTGGGGTACAAGCTGGCGCGGTTGGGGTCCGGGGGGTTGTAGCCACTCCAGCCCTCCACGCCAGGGTTGGAGAACGGCTTGAGCCACCGGTCGGGGTTGAACACGTCAGGCTCCTCCCACAGGGCCGGCGACCGGTGCATCGAGTAGACGCAGATGAAAACGTCTGTGCCCCTCTTCAAGTTGGTCGGCTTGCCAATCTCTCCGCCCGGCAGTGTGTCGTCGGCCAGCAGGCGGCGAATGAGCAATGGCGGTTCGGGGTACATGCGCAGGGACTCGGCAAGCACCCGGCGAGTCAGGTTCAACGACTTGACGTCCTGAAATGTCGGGGGGGATTGCCGGTCGCCCATGACGGCGTCCACCTCGGCCCGAACCCGCGCGTAAATGTCAGGCCGCTGGACGAGCTCGTACGTGGCCCAGGTCAGCACCGCGGCGGTCGTCTCATGGCCCGCAATGAGCATGGTCATTAGGTCGTCGCGCAGCTGCTGGTTGGTGGTGCTCTCGCCGCGGAGGTCGACGAGGAAGCGCAGCATTGACGGGTCACTCACGTTCTCATAATCCCGCCGCTTCAGGTCGTCCAGCTCCGTCGACTGCTTGCCGTGTTGGGCCTCGTTGATCAGCTTGCGCAAGGTGTTGTTGACCAGCTTCATGTCACGCCGGAATTGGCGCTGCCGAGGGACAATCCAGTTGAGCGGCTCAAACTTCCAATAGGGAAAGAGGAAGGTAGACCGGTACTCGGCTTCGCGCAGTGTCCGATACACCGCCTTGATGACGGGAGACTCGGTCTGGGTGCTCTTGAAATCGTAGTTGAAGACGGCCTTGCCAATAATGTCCAGGGCCAGCGAGCTGTACTCCGTCTCCATCTCCACCACCGGCGCAGTGCCCTCACCGGCTGCAATGAGGCCGTCCAGCTTCTCCGACAGGCCGTCTGTGCAGTAGCCAAACATGCCTGTCATGAACTCCAACCACGCCGAGTGGAAGCCGGGAACGATGGCACGGCGGCGGGTCTTCCACGTCTCATAGTCAGCAGGGATGAGACCCTTGCCCATGATGGGTTCCAGAATCTCCGACAACACGCCCTTGTCATAGAGGATAGAGCGCTCGCGCAGAATGTGGCGGCATACCACCGGGTCGTTGACGACAATAAAGACCTTCGGCCCAAAGGCCAACTTGTAGATAGGCCCGTACTGCTTGAAGCAGCGGTGCAAGGCGAGGAAGAAGGGTCCCCCCATGAGGTCCGACACGTCCCCTTCCGCCACCGGTACCGTGTCGCGCGGCTCCTTGTCACCGTACAGCACGAGGATGTTCTCAATCCACAGGTCCATCGAGTCCTTCATAGACAGGGGAGGCGGCGGGTTGGCCTCGGAGAATCGCCGGGAGTCATATTCCGCCATCTCCTCCTCTTCTGGCGGCGGTGGGGAGTCCGCACCCGGCACGACGCCGCCGCTGAGGTTGGCCTCGAGCCGCTCCCGCTCACCAGCCGCGACGTCATCAATCGGTACGGTATCGCGGGAGCTGGGCTCCCGGCGCCGAGGAGGTGGTGCGACCATCTGCGGGGCACCCACGACCCGTGCAGAGCCATGGCTGCTCGCCAGGACGCCCTCCCCGAAAAAGTGGGGCCGACGGCCCTGCGTAGCGGCCACATGCCCCAGAGAGCCACGGCCGGTCGACGCAGGGACGCGCACGGGAGCGGGGACAAACGCCGCGGGGGCCATGACCGGGTTGGTAGCAAGGGAAACGCCGCTGGCGACGCCGACAGGTGCGAAAGTGGCGGCAGCGTGGGTCAGGTGAGCATTCCGAACAGGACGGCGCGGGGTCACCTGGACAGCAACCGATGGGGATGGGAATGCGAGCGATGAGCAAGGGCGGGGATGGGAGGGCAATGGTAGCGGGGGAGACAGCAGCCCGTCGCGACGGAAGGGACTCGTGCGGCCGAGAGAATGGCCGTTTGCAAGCGGCAGGACGTCCTTGCGGCTCAGATCAGGGTTTGGAATCGAATAGACCTGCTCGATGGGTTAAGCTAAGGACCAGCCGCCCTTCCAGCACTCCAGCGGCGGGCAAGGCACCGTCCCGCCGCCTGGTAGGCGATGGTCGCGGCGGCGAGTCACATTCTGTACCATCGATCCACAATTAAACGGCAGGCAGCATCGGTTGACGGTCTCAGAGGGCAGATGATGCAATGTGGAAGATGAGAACGGCCATCCAAGCTGGCACAAGTTGAGCGATCGTCATTTCCCGGCAAATAGCCGCCTATGACCGAAGTATTCTACAGAGTTGACTAAGAATATAGATTTAAACGATTACTCGAGCACTATACGGCTTGCAACACACGCATGTGTGTGATATTCGACACGAAAGCAGTATGTTTGGATCGAGAGACTGGTTTGCATCCGAACCCATTGAGTTCTCACCGCACTTGTAGGCAAATCATCTGCATGAGGTGGGAGCAGCTGCAGCGGCCGCACTCATGGGACATTTGTCTGCCATCCAACCGCAAGGCGATGGAAACCGAGCTTCGTATGGCGGCGTTTTAGGGACATCCTCGGTGACTCGCGATCAGCTCTTGCTGTCTAACTAGATGCTGTACCAAAAAGAGAATACACAAATGACGATCACTTGCATGCGGGGAGATATCGGGAGATCTTGAACAGAGGATTTGTAACTACATTGCATTCAACTGCGGAAGATCTAGTTTGGAGTGACTACTTCTCTGCGATGGCGTTCTTGACGGTGGTGCCGGGAAGAGCCCAACCGGCGAGGAGGCAAATCGGTCATCACGTCGGCACAGTCCGGCCGCGGCCACCTGACTGCTCCGCATCGTGGCAGCGACTCGCCCCGGCATCATCAGATCAGTCGCTCAGCGACGCTGCCGAGACCAAGAAGCTTGTCACTACCTGCCGTTGCTGCTGGTTGCTACGGCGTTGCCGCGTGGTCGCCTCGTGGTCGCCAATATGGGCGGCCTCCGCATCCTGTTGCGGAAAAGCACCGGCACGTCCATCCAGGCGTACCGGGAACCGGCAGATGCCCCCTCCCATGGCGACACACCCGCCCCCGTAACGCTCCCGCCGTCTTCCACCGACATCCTCTTCTCCACGGATGGCGGTCTGGCGCTCTCCATTGAGGGCGCCGACTGCCACGCCGTCGTCCGGTCGACGGCCAGCGGGGAGGAGGTGTGCCACTTTGGCGGCACGTCGGACCCGGCGGCGCCTGGCAAGGTTTCGGCCGTCGCCTTCTCCCCGTCGGCCACCGCCGTGCTGGCCTGGTGCCGACCCGCCCAGGCGCACCTGTCGCAGGAGGCGTTTCCTAACCTTGGCGTCTACCGCGTGGCGGACGGCGTGCGGGTGGCGGCGTGGCACCAAAAGCTGTTTGACCGCGAAAAGTGGCCGTATGTGCAGTGGAGTACCGACGAAGCGGTGGCGGCACGGCTGACCAAGACTGAAGTATGCTTTTACGACACGGCGGGGCCGGGGGGGGCGCCCCCAGCGATTGGCAAGCCCCCGTATGGGCGCGTCAAGGTGGTGGGCGCGGGCGCTTTCCAGCTGTCCCCAAACGGCAAGCACATTGCGGCTTTTGTGCCGGCGGGCGCGTCGTCGCCCGGCCGCCTGGTGCTGCACGCCGTCCCGATCGCCGGCGATGCCTCTGCGGTCGTCGCTGAGGGCAATGGCAACGGCGACGGCGGCGGCGGCGACGTCGGCGGCAGCGGCAGCACGCTCGACGCGAGCAAGCCCCTGGCGTCCAAGTCGACCTTCAAAGCTGACGCCGTAGAGTACAAGTGGAACGCGTCGAGCACCGCGCTGCTCGCGACCACGTCGACCAACACCGACACATCTGGCAAATCCTACTATGGCGAGTCGGCCATCTTCTACGCAACCGTCAAGGGCGAGCCTCGCATTGAGCGGCTGGCGCTGCCCAAAGACGGCCCCGTCTTTGCAGCCGACTGGAACGCGCAAGGCAACAGCTTTGCGATCGTCTATGGGTCGACGCCCGCGCGGGCGTCGCTCTTCACCGGCGCCGCCAAGCCGGTGTTTGATTACGGGACGGGCCCGCGGAATACGGCGCTCTTTGCGCCCGCCCCCGCCAGCCGGCGGCTGGTGCTCGCCGGCTTTGGCAACCTCCCCGGCGGGGTGGAGGTGTGGGACAAGGTGGCCGGCACTAAAGTCGGCGCCTTTGACACCAACTGCGCGACGGCATACGGGTGGGCGCCCGACGGGCGCCTCTTCTTGGCGGCAACCACCTTCCCGCGGCTGCGGGTGGACAATGGCTACGCCATCTACCGCTACGACGGGTCGGTGGTGGAGCGGGTCAAGCTGCCCGACGGTGAGTTCCTGCTTCAAGCGACCTTTGTGCCCGTGTTGCCGGCGGACCTGCCACCGCGGGCAAAGTCCCCAGAGCGTGGCACGGCGGGCGTGGGCGGTAAAGCTGCGGTGGCGGCCGCGGCGCCGCCTTCGGCGCCGGCCGTTGAGGCGTACCGACCGCCGGGCATGCGCGGCCGGGCGCCGGCCTTCAAACTCCACGAGACGGTCGAAGCCGGTCGGGTGACGGGCGGCGTTTTTGGCGGCGTCGGCGGCGGCGACGACGATGCCAAAAAGTCGCAGACCATTGGGTTTGCGCGGCCCAAGCGGGCGATTGCGGGCCTGGCGGAGGAGGACGCGCCGGTAGGGGGGGGGGGGCTGACCAAGAGCCAAAAGAAGAATGCCAAGAAGAAGGAGAAGGCGGCGCGGGAAAAGGCCGCGGCTGCGGGTGGGGGGGACGCCCAGGCCGGCACCGCCCCTGCGCCAGCGGCGGAGGCGGCGAAGGCGACGGTAGCGGCGGCGCCAACCAAGCCGCCCTCGTCAGTGCCGGCGATTGCGGTGGAGGAGCTGATGACGGTGGAGGAGGTGGAGAAGAAGCTCAAGGGGCTGTCCAAGAAGTTGCGGCAGGTCGGCACACTGCAGGCGGACCGGGCGGCCGGCAAGGAGCTCAACGAGGAGCAGCTGACAAAGTTGGACTCGGAGGGCGCGCTTCGCGAGCAGATGACGCAGTTAGAGGATCGCCTATCCGCACTGCGCACGTGACAATGGTTGTCATAAAGCTGCTCCTTGTGTGTGAGCGTATCGGAGCCTGGGTTGGGGTCGAGCAGGTCCAGGTGGATGCTGCGCCACCTCCAGCAATAGAACACCTTCCGCAACTTGCGTCGAGGATGTGATTTCGTTCCGCTCTGAGGCGTGGTGGCCGACATGGCGAGTCAAGATCATCCACCACGATGGCGGTGGAACACGGAGAATCGCACGTCCCGTCAGTGTTCAACATCGCTGGAGGAAGGTGCAGTGTTCAACATCGCTCGAGGAAGGTGTGCTCAATGGCAGGGCGAGCAGATTCACGACCAAGGGATGTTTATTGATACGATGAGGCACTGCTTCTGAGGCGGCAAGCCATCGGGCAAGGCAAAAAGGATTGTCCACAGAGGCATAAACGCTCGCGTAGAGAAGCAGACCAGAAAGAGAGCGCACCCAATAGAATGCACGCCGGTCGCCCAGCATCACATCGCCACGCCTACCCTCAACGACTGCCGCCCGACCACAAAGACTGCACCGCCAACGCGACCAGTCCATAAGCACACCGCTCCGCAGGCCCACGAAAAAACCGTTAGTTGCTGCCGCAGATCAGAGCCGACTCGGCAAGTCGACATGCCAACGCGGCCGCGTGTGGTGTGTCCTTTCAGAAAGCTGGGTTAGATTAGAGTGGTCACGGCACCGAGGTGCCTCTACCAAAGATAACGCAAAAGTTTGTAAAAACTAGTTCTCATCACTGGACGCGGATGCCGCTGCGTGCGGTCCGGAAAGACATGTGGCGACGCGGAGCCGGGGGCTCTGGCACTGGATCACCGAGTGACACCGGCACACCGCTCGCCGCATAGATACCAGCACGTATCAAGAATACTCGACATACCTCATGGTTCAAACAGCGTGTTGAAAGGGAGACGCCAGGCATCAGAAAAGGCCTGCTCGACACCAGCCGCCGAGGCACCCACAGCGCACGTCGCGTTGACGACGACGGCGTTCGTGGTCAAGCCCCGCAGTCCCTTGTATCGGTTGGATCCGCTAACCGCACTTCAGTGGCCATTTTCGATTTGTCGGTCCATCAGTCAGTCGATCACGCTTCTGATCCCGAAAAACACATTTATATGGTACTACTTTGTATATATTTAATTGATTACCATAAATATGGAAGGCAGTCGCCTGAGCTCCGATCTCACTGCCCATTGTAAGTTGACAATTTCTGGACACCAGTTGGTGAGCAGCCGGCGATCAGGGTTCTGGCGAAACGGAGATGCCCCCACCCGCCCCGCAGCGCACCGTCTCGCCTTCCTCGCTCCCGCGCGCGACTGCCGCCGCGCGCCGCCGCCCTCGACGACGCTGCCGCGCCGCCCGACGACGCGCCGCCCCCCCCGCGACGCCCCGTCGACCGCAGAGGCGATAGCGCCCGTGTCGGTCCCCCACTGCCGTGTGATTCCCGTGCCACGGCGGGGCGGTCGGCCGACGGCACGGTGCGGCGGGCCATGGGGTCCCCACCGCCCGGTGCGGGCGCCCGCGTCGCCGCCTTTGCCGGCGCCCCGTGGGCGGCCGTGCGGCCGGCGACGCGGGCGGGGGTGTCGGCGGCGGCGGCAGCGCCCCGTACGTGCGCCCGCCCTGTGTGGCTGAGCGGCTCTGCCGCCTTCGGCAAGCCGTTTGGCGGCGGCGCCGCAGCGCTCCTCCGCTCCCGCCGCGCGCGGGTGGTGCCAAGACGCGGCGCCACGCGTGGCGCGGGCCCCCCCTCCCTCCTACCCCTGTGTATGGCCTCTGAGGCGCTCGTTGAGGAGGAGGAAGAGTCGTCGGATGATGAGGACGAGGAGGACGAGGACGAGTATGAGGATGACGACGAGGCGGGCGACGGCGAGGTGTCGTCGACGGCCGCCAAACTCGACGCCCTCGACGCGGGCCGCCCCGCGTGGTTGCCGGCCACCGCCCCCTCCTGGGTCGGCGACACCATCATGTACATCCGCGCGCGCCCGTGGCTCCAACTGCTCATTGCTTTCCCCTTGTACGCCCTCCACGTGCTCTACTTTTCCACTGGCGGGTGGAAGCTGCCCCAATCCGCCATCCCCAACGCCAAGGGCCTCTTCTCCAACGTTGGGTTTGACACGGCCGCGGGCGCAGTCGTGGCGCTCGGCACCCTCCTCATCCGCAAGGTGCTCTTGCGGCTGCCCCGCGCGCTCCCGCCGCTCCTCTCGTCGGAGCATCCGCCGTGGTCGGTGAGCCGGGCGGATAAGCGCAAGATTGCCAACACGACCGTCCTGCTCGTCGTGGCCTACCTCGCGTCGGGCTATGGGGCGGTGCTCATTGAGCAGGTGCTCTTCCTGCTCGTCGGCCTCGGCGTGCCGCTGACCATTGCCACGACGCGGGCGTGGAAGGTGCTCCTCGGCCACCTGATCTGGGTGTTTGCGGGCGTCAAGATCCTCCGCTCCAAGCTCAACCCCTTTTTCCCCCGCCGCGGCTCGTGGCTGTCGTGGAAGTGGCGCACCAACTGGCTTGCGTGGGCGGTCGGCGGCTACTACGTGTCGGCCATGTTCTTCAACGGCGCGGATGTGCTGAACCACTGGCTGCTGCCGTCGTCGCTGTTCAACGAGGACACGGTGGTGTCCAAGCTCATCAACCCGGAGAATCGGGACGTGATGGCCATGGCCGTGGGGTGCGTCGGGCCGTGCATCACCGCGCCAGTGTTTGAGGAGGTCCTCTACCGGGGCTTCCTGCTCCCGGCCCTGGCCTGCTACCTGCCCATGTGGGCGGCCATCCCTGTGAGCTCCGTGCTCTTTGCTGTGCACCACCTCAACATCCAAGGAGTGCTGCCGCTGACGGTGCTCGGCTTCATTTGGGCCATTCTGTACACCAAGTCCAACAACCTTGCAGTCACGATCATCATCCATGCCATGTGCGTTGGTGGGTCATGGCATCTCGCATTGTTTACTATTGGCCTCGCGTGCGGCAGCGGTCGTGTTGTGGGCGTTGTACTGTCGTTGGCGAGCTCCTCTTTTCTGTCGCACTGGAGTGCCATACTGACGTCCTTGTTTACGCTCCCCGTGTCACCTTTATTGGTCCTCCGTTGCTCCCTTTTTATTGTTCCTCTCGTTTCGCCGTCTGCAGGTGGAACAGCCGAGTGTTCTTGTCGAGCTTCCTCGGCCTCCGCAACTTTACCGACTTTGAGTGAGGTCGGCCTCCGTTCTTGGCCGGCACCCACCGCAGCGTGGGCGTCGGCAGTTTTGGTGACCGGGTGTGTGTCTACGCTCTACCACGGTGGACGGCGGGCCGCGTGTGAATGGCAGCCCGGTTTGGACTGCCCGTGTTGTCCTAGACTACTTTTTCGGTCTCCCTTTCCTGGCCTTGTTGTTTTGTCTACCCAAGACCCACCGCCCTTGGCCTCAAAGAGCACCCGCTCGGCATGCCTCCATGTTGCCTTTTTCTTTTTGGCAACCTGCTTCTTGGCGGACGGGCAATCGTGTCCACCGCGCATGCGCGCTTGTATCGTCGCGCGCGCCCGCACCTGGTGGCCTGCAAGTCGGGGTGGTCGGCGCCTTGCACTTCTATCGGCAGGCGCATGACCATGCAGCGCCGCGGGGACGGTCGTTAAGCTGACAGGCCTACTGTCGAGCCGACACGCGACACGACGCGCTTCCCTGATCAGCCCGACCGGACAAGCCACCGTCGTTTTGGCTGCGTGGCGTGGCCGCTCCCCGCTCCTGGCAACTGGCAGCCCCGCGTGACCGACGCCCCCCACCCGCACCGCACAAAATACAGTCAATCCTCAGTGTGCGGGAAACACAAAACAAAGAAAACACAAAAGCCAGCCAAACGGATTCGGTGCCCCTCGCCAGCCCCTTCAAAAACTTGATGGAAGGGGCGGCAACGGCGGTTGGGAGCCGCCCCACGACGGGCGCTCCCCACCGCCGCCCGCCCGCACGCGGCGGACACCAAAACCCGACACTCGGCGATGGCGTGCCCCCTCAAACAGTGAAATGGAAGGGGCGGGGGGGCCCCCCCCCGACCGTCCGTCGCCTCTCCCAGCGTCGACACGGCCGCGCTACACCCCGCGCTACAGCGGCGTGCTCTCCCTGTGCTCAACCGTCACGTCCGACGCGGGGGACGAGTCGCGCAAGCGCGACCGGCGCGCGCCCGCCGGCCCGGCCTCCACGTCGCCAGGCGGGGGAGCGCCACCGTTGGTGGACCCATCCTTGGCCACCGCCGCCGGCAGGGAATCGTCCCAGGTACCCTGCAGGTGGGCAGTAGAAACAACAAGAAACGGAAAGAAAAAAGGAGCCAAGCCACTCTGGCCGACCAGGCAGACGTGCAGGCACAAGTGGCGGTGAGTGGGGCGCTCCAAGAGGACAGGTCTGAAATGCCAAGCGCGCGGCACCCGGCGTACCATACCAGCAAAAACGACGGCGGCCGCTGGCGAGGCCGCCGACAGCCGTCCGACACCCCCCCCCAACCCGACCCCCCCCCCGTACCTCAAACGTGCGGTAGTGGATTTGCGCGTCAAAACGGTCCTCCCGCGCCCGCTGCGAGCCGATAAACGGCATGTAAAAGGTGGCAAACGCGGCGCCCAGCGACGCGGCCAGCACCGGTGAGGCGGCATTGACCTCCCCCGACAGCGCCGTCAGGATAATGGTCGTCGCAAACACCGTGCGCGTAATGGCGACGGTCACCCCCGCAGCGGTGCACAGCACCGCAATGGCGGGCGGGACGGGCAGCAGGAGGGAGACGGCGCGGCCAAAGGCGGCGCCCGCCGCCATGGCGGGGAAGATGTAGCCGCCACGAAAGCCGCCGTGCACCGTAAAGGAGATGGCGAGGAGTTTGACAATGCCGAGGATGACCAAATTGAGCGGCGTATCAATGGTAAAGTTGGTCAAGCCGCCCGCCGGCCACAGGTGCGCGAGGGGCGCTTTGCCGAGGGTGGCAATCGTTTGCATCTCAAACTCGCCCCTGGGGGGTGCGGGAAAACGCGTGGGGGGGGGGCACAGACGGGAGGGAAACGGAGAGGGAATGCAAAGCAGGTTAGCGCGCCGCGTCAAGGACCCCCACGCCGCGGCACCGGTGCACCGC
>Ga0114957_1004353_pt1 | contig 12256 bp, 11 predicted proteins | sample BantaG_FD_87175 | JGI IMG/M metagenome (GOLD analysis project Ga0114957, IMG submission 87175) | Marine algal microbial communities from Bantry Bay, Ireland - BantryBay_4 metaG | ecosystem: Host-associated > Algae > Red algae > Unclassified | place: Bantry Bay, Ireland | collected 2014-11-21 | reverse complement strand
GAGTCGATTGTCATTCCGAGCGAGGAACGAGTCGATTGTCATTCCGAGCGAGGAACGAGTCGAGGAATAGATGGTACCACAATGTTTCCAATTTCGAGCGAGGAACGAGTCGAGAAATCTTAAAAAGCAATTAAAGTATATAGCCTGAAAGCTAAAAGAGTATCATGAGAATAGAGGAAATCAAATACATCCAAGTGATGTATAAGATTTCTCGGCTCGTTCCTCGCTCGAAATTGGAAACATTGTGGTACCTCTATTCCTCGACTCGTGCCTCGCTCGGAATGACAAGGGGTGTTCCCAAGGAAAATGTGTGAACTTTTAAATAAAATCTATGCCTCCAATTTGTTTCACACTATTTTGAATTTTGAATGAATCGAATACTAGTGAGGTGGGAACACGGATGCCGCAGATTGGACGGATTCACGATTTATGATTTGAGAAGTTTTGTCGAATAATTGTGAGTCACTAGTATTCGACAAAACTTCTCAAATCATAAATCGTAAATCCTTTTTCCCTTTTTCCAGTAAATCGTAAAAACCATTATTTGACAAACTTCGAGATTTAAAAGAGAAAAATCCGCTCAATCCGTGGCATCTGTGTTCCCATCTCACTAGTATTCGACAACACTCCAATCAAACCATCTCAACTCAAAAACCTTATAAAACCTACACAATTCGTCAGAATCTTGTCATGTGTAAGAGAATAAATAATGTTGAGTAGTAGAATCGTAGCCTTTTATACATTATATAGAGCAGATTCTTACTAATTTTCCCATAAGGAATAATCTTAAAGTCTTATTCCGTTTACGAAATTTTATTTTGTTATTAAATCACAAAACTTATGTTAAAAAAATTTACTAAAACACTTACTATTTTATGCTTATTAGGAATGGCAACATTTGCCACAGCCCAAGTTACACCTCTAGATTTTGAATGTGATGCAGCAGCATACACTACTATCGGATTTGGTGATGTAACTGGTGGAGTTATTGCAAATCCAGATATGTCTGGAAGTAATACAAGTGCTCAAGTTGTTCATACCAACAAAGCAGAAACATCTCCAGTATGGGGAGGAATGTCTATTCCAGTACTTGCTCCAATGGACTTTTCAGCGAGTTCAATGGTAACCTTACAAGTTTGGTCACCAAATGCTGGTGATACCATATTATTCAAATTAGAAGAATTGGACGGTGGCAACAATGTATTAAATGCTGCTGAATTAAAAGTGGTAACTACAACAGCTATGACATGGGAAACATTGACTTATGATATGTCAGCTGCTGCAGGTTTTGATGCAGCTATTGCCTACAACCAAGCCATTGTTTTTCCTGATTTTGGTAGATTAGGAGTTGCTGGAGGTGCAGATTACTATTTTGATGATATTGCGATCACTTTAGAACCAGCTAAATTGCCAACATTGCCATTGGACTTTGAAGCATGTGGATTAGGATACAACCCTGCAGGTTTTGGAAATGCAGTTGCTGCTCTTATTCCAAATCCAAATAATGATGCTGACAATTCAAGTGCAACAGTTTTAAATATAATAAAACCTTTAGGTGCTGAAGTTTGGGCAGGTACAGCTATTGATTTAGTATCAACAATTGATTTTACAGCTAGTACTATTGTATCTGTAAAATTTTGGTCAGATTTCGCAGGTATTCCTGTTCGATTTAAAGTGGAAGAAATCGCAGACGCAACTGTATTTGCAGAAGTTGATGCGACAACTACGGTAGATGGAGGTTGGGAAACATTGACGTTTGATATGGCTACAGCGGCAACTTTTGATGCTTCTGCCAATTATGGAAAAGTAGTGCTCTTTCCTGATTTCGGAAATACGCCACTTTTAAATGATCTTTCATTTTTCTTTGATGATCTACAACAAGAAATTACTGCTCTTGTAAAGCCTACCCTTCCTGTTGATTTTGAAGATGATAACTTAGATTGGGGATTCTTTGGATTTGGAAATATTATAGATATAGAAAGAACTGCTAACCCAGATATGTCTGGCGAAAATACTAGTGCAACAGTTTTAAGAATCAATAAACCAACAGGTTCTGAAGTTTGGGCAGGTATCTTCTTTGACCTTCAAGGACCAGTTGATCTCAGTAATCCAGAATTTACTTTAAAAGTATGGACTCCTGCAGCTAATACTCCTATCAACTTAAAAATGGAAAACTCTGCTGATAATACTATTGCTTCTGAAGTAATTGTAAATTCTACAGTTGGAGGTGCATGGGAAACACTTACTTTTGATATGTCTACTGCAGCAACTTTTGATGCTGGACACTCTTATGACAGAATGGTAATTTTTCCAAACTTTAACACAAGTGGAGCAGATGTTGACTATTACTTTGATGATTTAACAGGTGGTGATCCTGTTGCAGAAACACTTCCTACTATTCCAATTGATTTTGAATCAAGTACACTTACTTATACTTTATTTCCATTTGGAAATGATACTGCCGCAGTTGTTGCCAATCCAGATATGTCTGGTGAAAACACAAGTGCTACCGTTTTGACTATTTTCAAACCTGAAGATGCAGAAACTTGGGCTGGTGTAGCAATGCCTTTACAAAACATTGTTGACTTAAGTGCAGGTGGTGTTTTTTCTGTGAAAGTATGGTCTCCAGATGCTAACGTTCCTTTCTTATTAAAAATGGAAGACACTACTTCTCCTCCAGATGGAAACGGAAACCCTTCTATCATTTCTGAAGTATTCGTTAGTACTACAGTTGCAGGTGCATGGGAAACTTTGGTTTTTGATATGACAACCTTTGCAGGTTATGATGCTACTCATCAATATAACCAAATCGTACTTTTTGCAAATATGAATAATCCTGGAAACCCAGGTGGAACTTCATATTATGTGGATGACATTCAACCAAATGGAGTTGTTAATCCTATTACTTTACCTACGATCCCTGTTGACTTTGAGCAAGCGGGTATTACTTATACACTTGCCGGATTCGGTGGAGTAGATCCTGTGATGATTGCAAATCCAGATATGTCTGGTATTAATACAAGTGCTAACGTGGTGCAATTAACAAAGACTGACGGTGCTGAAGTTTGGGGTGGTGTTGCTATTCCTTTGGAAAATGCTATTGACTTAAATACTGCTACTGGAAGTACTTTTTCTGTAGATGTATGGTCTCCAAGAGCTGGAGTTCCTGTACTATTAAAATTTGAAGATTTAGCTGATCCAACTGTAATATTTGTTGAACTTCAACAAAGCACTACTGTTGCCAATTCTTGGGAAACAGTTGTGTTTGACATGTCTACAGGTACAGGTTGGGATGCAACGGCACAGTATAATCAAGTGGTCGTTTTCCCTGATTTTGGAACTGCAGGAATGGGAGAAAATTTCTATATTGATAATATCAATAATGCTGGACCTACTAGTATTTCTAAAGTTGATTTGGCAAAAGTAAAAGTTAACGCTTTCCCAAATCCAGTTGATGAAGTATTAAATGTACAAATTACAATTCCAGTTTCAGGTCAATTAACTATTGATGTAATTGATGTGTTAGGAAGAAATGTAAGTCAGTTGAATTTAGGAAATTTAACAGAAGGAAATTATACAGATGAATTAAATCTTAGTTCTTTAAATACAGGTAACTACTTTATGGTTACTCGACTTGATGGAACTATTATTTCTACTAAAAATATTTCTGTGAAATAATTTTAGTCTAATTTTTTCCTATAAAAAAGGTGCTCTGATTATTCAGAGCACCTTTTCTTTTTTGATTAAAAGTTGAATCGTGAATTGGTTAACTATTATTAGGTGATATGGTAATCAAAAAAACTTGTGATCAAAATACTGAATTCAAGTTGTCCTAATTACTAATAAACAAATTCACTATTCCACTTATTATTTTTACATCAATGCTTTATTGATACGATGATTTTTATTTCTCAGCAACTACTTTTATTTGCTTCGCAATAAATGTGTAGGCTTCATCTTTATTGGAAAATTCAAAAATCGGTTTAGCATTTCTTGGAAGTGCTTGAAGTTTGGCAAAGACAAACTCTGTCCAATCACAATTTCTAATAATTATGGGAATTACTCTAGCGGTTCCACTATCATGTCTTTCAACCGCTCTTTTCAATTCAATATCAAAACAGAAATCAGATGCAATAAAATCAGGACTAATCAATAATAAAATAATTTCTGATTCTTCTAGGTTTGACATAATTTGATCCCGCCATTCATCACCTGCATCAATTGATCGATCATCCCAAACTACAATCTTTTTTAATCTTTCTATAGATTTCAAATGTTTTCTAAGATCATCTTTGTATTTCTCATCTTCGTGAGCGTAGGAAATAAAAACTCTTTTCATTGGTTTAGATTTTAATTCCTCTACCAGATAGATTTTTATATGCCGTCCCTCTGGGACTTTTATTTTGTTTATTACTATTTTTTTCTACCGATATTTCGTCCCTCTGGGACTTTAGAGTTTTGAAAAGTCCCAGAGGGACGAAATATCGGTAGAAAAAATATCTAAAATAATAATTTTTGAATTCCAGAGGAACGGCATATAAAACAATCAGGTAGAGTAGATTTTAAATTTTTCTCAATATCAAAAATTAACGGTTATTAAAAAAAGAAGTAAGTAATTATTTACTTTTAAAAGGTTTAAATCCTGTACTTTTAACCTTTATTTGTAATTATTTAGGTGTCAGGAGCGAGGAGTCAGGTGTCAGGTCAAAAATCTGTTGAAAGTCCAATGAGGCAGATTTCTTCAATTATTTATCGTTACTAATTATTTTGATCAAAATATTTCGACCTGACACCTGACTCCTCGCTCCTGACACCTAAATAGTTACCTTTATTTTACAAATAGACTTTCAGTTCAACAAATGCGCATACTAATTACTTTACTTTTTATTGCTTTAAATTTTTCCATACTTGCCCAAGATGGTGCAACCAATGCGACTGGTGCTCGAAGTAATGGAGTGGCGAATGCCTCTGTGGGTTTTAAAGGAATCAATGGAATTTTCAATAACCAAGCTGGATTGGCAGAGTTAAAAGAGATGGGGTTTCTACTTGCTGCTGAACAAAGATTTCTTCTAGCTGATCTTAATAATTTTGGAGGTGGCTTTGCTTTACCAACCAACTCTGGGACATTTGGATTAGTGGTCAACTATTTTGGTTTTGAAAGTTATAATGAATCAAAAATTGGATTAAGTTATGCCCGTAAGTTGATGGATAAATTATCGCTTGGTGTTCAATTCGATGTTTTAAATACTCGTATTGCGGAAAATGGAAGTAATACATTTTTAACTTTTGAAGTAGGACTTCAAGCCGAGTTAATTGAAAATCTAACCTTAGGATTTCATCTTTATAACCCCGTTCAAATAGAGATTATTGAAGATGAATTTTTACCAAGTATTATTCGTGGAGGGGCAACTTACACCGTTTCTAAAAAATTAATGCTTCACGCAGAACTGGAAAAAGATTTTGACTTTCCTTTTATTTTTAAAAGTGGAATTGAGTATGCTTTGGTAGAGGATTTTTGGTTGAGAGTAGGCGTACAAACTAATCCAACTGCGCTAAGTTTTGGTTTAGGTTATTATATGAAAAATGGATTTCGATTTGATCTTGCTTCTAACTATCATCAAGATTTAGGATTTTCGCCTAGTATTGGAGTGGGATTTAATTTTGCAAAAAAATAAAGTTTGAAGAACCGTCCGTTCCGAATTTTCACCCTTGCTATTTTTATCATCTTAATTGTTCCATTACTTGTTCAAGATGGAATGTTTATGGATGGCGTTTTATATGCCGCAGTTGCCAAAAACCAAGCAAATGGTTTTGGTGATTTCTGGTATCCCATGTTTGCAGAAACTTGGAACAAACATGGTGTCAATACCTTTTATGAGCACCCTCCGCTTGGTTTTGGTATCCAAGCTTTTTTTTATAAAATTTTTGGAAATGGAATTGGGGTAGAACGATTCTATTCTTTTTTGACAGCAATTGGGACAGCTTGGCTTATTCATTTAAATTGGAAAGTCATTGTTGGAAAAGATTCGCCTTTAGTTTCTTTCTCCTGGTTAGCTATATTATTTTGGATCATTATTCCAGTTTGTTTTTGGAGTTTTCAAAATAATATGCTGGAAAATACCATGGGAATTTTTATTCTAGCTTCTTCGTATTTTTGTTTTAAATTCTATTTTGAAAAAGATAATTATCTCTATTTAATTTTAGGTAGTGGTTTTATATTTTTGGCTACTTTCTGCAAAGGTGTCCCGGGGCTTTTCCCTCTTGCTATTCCTTTTCTGTATTGGATTTCACATCGAAAAATTACTTTTGTAAATATAATACACCATACGGTATTACTCATTTTACCGGTAGTTGCAATCTATTTACTTTGTATGATTTATGAACCTGCGAGAGAGAGTTTAACTTTCTATTTTGAAAATAGATTGATGGGAAGAATAGACTCTGATCCAACGGTAAATTCTCGTTTTTATATTCTTTGGCGATTGGTTCAAGAGTTGTTGCCTCCAGTTATTTTGTCTACGCTCATTTTTCTTTTTGTAAAAATAAGGAATGCTGAAACTGCACCTAAAAATAAAAACACCAACAATGTAATCTTATTGTTGTTAGTTGGTTTTTCAGGAACACTTCCGCTGATGCTCACTATGGTTCAAAAAGGATTTTACATGGTGCATGCACTACCCTTTTTCGGATTGGGATTAGGATTAATTATTGCTCCCTACTTTTCTGTTTTTTATAACAAAATAAATACAAATTCAATTTCCTATAAAATTTTTAATTATTTCTCCATTGCACTATTAGTTGGAGGAATCATTTTTTCGACTTTTCAAATGGGAAAAACTAAACGAGATCATGAAATGCTTCATGATGTATATTTATTAAAAAATATTTTACCAAAAAAAGCATTTGTTTCAGTTGATAAATCTATCGCAAGAGATTGGAATCTAAAAGTTTATCTGATGAGAAATAGTGAGATTTCTGTAAATAATAAATTAGAAGAGGCATATTTTTTAATAGAAAAAAAGAAAGAAAATTTCCAACTTGATGGCTATCGAAAATTGGAGAAAGGAATGGCTAAATATAATTTATGGGAAAAAATCGAATAACTCAAGGGAAGAAGGAAGGGGAAGAAGGGAAGAAGGATTTATGATTTATGATTTGAGAAGTTTTTCGAATACCTGTGAAAGTTAGAATCACAGATTTTCGGAAAACTTCTCAAATCGTAAATCATAAATCCTTCTTCCCTTCTTCCCCTTCCTTCTTCCCTTGAGTTATTCGACCTCTTTTCCCAAATCCCTCCAAGCCTTAACCATCATCACCACCCTACTATAACTTTTCATTCCTTCCTTCACTCCTTGCGTTTTTAAAAAAGTATCATAAGCCACATCACGAAACTCAGGAAGGATATCAGGGTATTTATTACTATTGGCATCAATGGCATAAAGGTCCGCAACAACACCTTTTGGCAATGTTTTAAAGAAAGTTTTATAGGCCTCTCGATCATGTCTTCTATATGATGACGCAACATATCTCCAATAACTCAATTGAGCGGAATATTGGAAAAATTTATTATCAGATTGTGTACAAGCCAAATAGGCTAAAAAATTACAAGTTCCTTCATCCGTAAATCCATAACCATGAGCAAATTCATGAGCCAAAGTAAATGGTATCTGAACAGGATGTAAACCAGCATCAACATTACTTTCTCCTGTCCAAGGAAAATAAACCCCAGCAGTACTAAATCTTAAAAGGATGCCTTTGGGTTCCAATAATCGTCCACGAACGGTTCCAACTGTAGGATAATCTAATTTCTCTAACAATGCTTCTACATCTGCTCTAATTGCGTTTTCCAAATCATCAGGTAAGAATTGTTTGACAACTGCAGAATCCGTAATATTAGGAATAGCCATTCTAGCATTCGCAACTTCCGAAGTATTAATTTGGAGTTCAGATTTCAATTGTTCTGTCGAAAGTGGTTGGGGTTGTAAGTTCATTGTTTTTTCCAAAGGCAATCTCCCATAATTAAACCCCCACATCACTAAAAAAAGAAATATAGTCCCCATCAAAAACGAAACTAAGGAAAGTCCAATTCGACCTAAAGTGTGAGGAAAACTTTGATGTGTTTTTATTAAATTTCTGATTTTATAAAAAAGAAAAATAATTAGCCCTACGATTACAATTAAAACCACGGGGACTGGCATCCACCCCAAAGTATAATCCAATAAGCATCGAATCCCTAGAAATATCCCTCTTGAATATACTTGTTCGGTAAAAGCAGGCGAGAAACTTAACAATAACCTTACAATAATTGCAAGACCACCTAATCCTATCCAAATCCACTTCCCTTTATTATTTAAATTTTTCACATTCACATCAAAACAGTTTTTGAAATCGTACGTTAGGAACACTTAAAGAATAAAATCTAACACAAAATGAATTATCATAAAATACCTTTTTTTCTCCTTCTTTGCATTTTACTAATTCAATGCAAAAATAGTAATCCCAATCAAAAAGCTACTAAAAAAGATTCTTTTGATTCCGCAATGCCTCATTCTGAATCTTTACCCTCAACTGAATTATCCGAATTTGATAAACAAAAATTAGCGGATGCTCATGGAAAATCAATTATTCCTATTTCTAAAAGTGAATTAGATTCCATGTTATTGTATTCTGATGATATTTTACATGTTTACTCATTTTTTAAAACCAATGATAAATCCTGTCAAATTGTAAATGATGCTCTTTTGGAACTCCAAAAAGAAGTGGGTGATACCACATTCCAACTAATCTTTTTCAGTTTGGACGGAAAAGAAAATTTTAAAAAACTAAATTCTACAATTCGTGAAAAAGGAGTGACCGCCGATGTTTTCTTTTCGTCAGATTTAATAGATTTGGATTGGTACAGCAAAATCAATTCCACTTGGTCGGGAAAAGTCCCTGCCATATATCTTTTAAACCAAACGGATGGTACTAAACTTTTTTATCAAAAAAACTTTATGCCTGAGGAACTTTCAGCTTTGATTCATCCGTTTATTATGTGAATATTTTACGAACCTCAAACGCTTCGCTTGACGAACTACGAACCACGGGCGAAACGTTTATCGCTCGTGGTTCGTCATTCTAATGTATTTAAAATTGTCCTTTAAAGGACATTCTTATCTAAGGATTTATTTATATTTGCAACCTTTTATAAAAACAACTGTTTTAATTTTATTAATTTAATATTCAAATAACTGTAAAATAGATAAAATATGGCTTTTCAATTCACAGACGACAATTTCCAAGAAGTAGCACTAGATTCTAAAGGAGTTGCTGTAGTTGACTTTTGGGCAGAATGGTGTGGCCCTTGTAGAATGATTACACCAATTATTGAAGAACTTTCTTCTGAGTATGAAGGTAAAGCAACAATTGGAAAAGTTAATGTTGACCACAATCCTAACACTTCTATGAAATATGGAGTACGTAGTATTCCTACAATTTTGATCCTTAAAGATGGCGAAGTAGTTGACAAACATGTAGGCGTTACAACTAAACAAGCCCTTCAAGATAAAATTAATGCACACTTATAAATAAATGTGTGAAAAAAATAATATTTTCGAGCCCTCGTTTCATTTGAAGCGAGGGCTTTTTTAATGAAGAATTAAAAATGAAGAATGAATAATGTTCTTAATTTTGTGAGCATTCGTTTTTTTGATTTTTTTATTAAAAACATAAAGTCTATATCGACCGTAAAATATTAAAGTATTTAGTCAATCAATAAACGTAACTATTCTGTATTTCATAAAAATTAAACCGGTCAAAGCAATTACAAAAAAATATATACATGGATTTATTAGACAATTTTGAAGTTAGAGATTTAGGTAATTTGGACTTGTTAGCCAAACAAGTGGTGGAAGGATTTATCATTGGATTACACAAAAGTCCTTTTCATGGTTTCTCTGTGGAATTTGCTGAACATAGATTATACAATCCTGGGGAGAGTATGAAAAATATTGATTGGAAAGTGTATGCTCGAACGGATAAAATGTTTGTCAAAAATTTTGAGGAAGAAACCAACTTAAGATGCCAAATCGTAATTGACTCATCATCTTCCATGTATTATCCAAAACCCGATAATAAGAACAAAAAGAAATATACTAACAAATTGCAGTTTTCGTCTTTGGCTGCGGCGGCTTTGATGAATCTTTTGAAAAAACAAAGAGATGCTTTTGGATTAAGTATTTTTAACGAAGAAATACAAACGCATACTCGTTGTAAGTCGAGTACTTCGCATTATCGTCTTTTGCTAACCTACCTTCAAAAATTAATAGACAACCCTGAAGATGGGATCAAAACATCAGCAACAAAAGCATTACATCAAGTTGCAGAAAGTATTCATAGAAGATCTCTGGTAGTTTTGTTTACGGATATGTTTGAACAAAATGAGGATACAGAAAAACTTTTTAGTACCCTCCAACATTTAAAACATAACAAACACGAAGTCGTACTTTTTCATGTAGTGGATAAGAAAAAAGAAATAGAATTTGAATTTGAAAATCGTCCATACATTTTTATTGATATGGAAACTGGGGAGCGAGTACGGTTACAATCTAATCAAGCTAAAGAGGAATATGTAAAAAGAATGAAGCAGTTTCAAGAACAACTCAAAGTTAAATGCTTACAATATAAAGTGGATTTTGTGGAAGCCGATATCCATAGAGGTTTCCGTCCTATACTTCAATCCTACCTCGTTAAGCGAAGTCGGATGAGTCGATAATTTTATTTTTATTATCATTAAAACAAAACTTAAACATGATAAAACTTTCTAAAATCTCAACTAAACCTCCAAAGGATTACGATAAAAAAGCTATTCGCAAAGAAACTAAAAAAATGGTGGAGGAGATTGCTGAACTCCAATATAAGATGGCAGCTGAAGGGAAAAGAAGCATCCTTATTATTTTACAAGGAATGGATGCAAGTGGAAAAGATGGTACGACTAAAAACGTTTTTAAAGAATGTAGTCCAACTGGTATTAGTGTAACTAGTTTTAAAAAACCTACCGATGAAGAGTTTGCTCATGACTTTCTTTGGAGAGTACATAAACATACTCCAGGGAAAGGGCAAATCAAGATTTTTAATCGCTCTCATTACGAAGATATATTAATTCAAAAAGTTCATGGATGGATTACTCCTAAGCAACATAAGATGAGAATGGATGCGATCAATTCATTTGAGCAGTTGTTGGAGTTTGATAATAATACTACCGTTTTAAAATTTTATTTACACATTTCTCCTGAACGTCAATTGGAAAAATTACAAGAACGTATCGATGTTCCTGAAAAAAATTGGAAACATAATGACGGAGATTGGAAGGAACGGGAACATTGGGCCAAATATCGACGTTGGTACGAATATGCAATCAATAATAGTGTAATTCCTTGGCATATCATCCCTGTTGATAGTCGAACTTACCGAAATTATTGCGTTGCAAAAGTGGTTTTGGCAACTTTAAAAAAAATGAGATTTAAGTTACCGACCCTTGATAAGTAAAAAGGAAACAATAATTTTAAATTAGAACTTGGTTAAAAAAAATGAAAAAGGTAAGAGTCGACAAATGGTTATGGAGTGTACGAATTTTTAAATCTCGAACAATTGCTTCAGAGGCCTGTAAATCTAATAAAGTAAAAATTGGAGATCAAAATTTAAAACCCTCCTTTTCATTGGTAGGAGGTGAATTGGTCAAAGTGCGTAAGAATGGTTTTAACATGGAATTTAAAGTGATTACTTTAATTGATAAAAGAGTGTCTGCAACTTTGGCTGCACCTTGTTATGAAAATCTAACTCCTGAAAGTGAATTAAAGAAATATTCGGATTGGTACATTGGAAAGTCTAATTCTGAAATGAGAGAAAAAGGTGCTGGTCGTCCAACGAAAAGAGAACGGAGAGAAATAGATGATTGGAAGGATTTTGATTATGACGATGATTAAAGATTGTTAGATTGTTTCGCTTCGCTCGCTGTGCTATTGTTATATGGTTGTCGAATGAGTGTGAAACAAATTGGGTGTCATTTTTTTTTTAATATTGAACGCTGTCATTCCGAGCGACGCACGAATCGTTTGTCATTCCGAGCGAAGTCGAATCGTTTGTCATTCCGAGCGAGGCACGAGTCGTTTGTCATTCCGAGCGAAGTCGAATCGTTTGTCATTCCGAGCGAGGCACGAGTCGTTTGTCATTCCGAGCGAAGTCGAATCGTTTGTCATTCCGAGCGAGGCACGAGTCG
>Ga0114957_1004352_pt1 | contig 12258 bp, 6 predicted proteins | sample BantaG_FD_87175 | JGI IMG/M metagenome (GOLD analysis project Ga0114957, IMG submission 87175) | Marine algal microbial communities from Bantry Bay, Ireland - BantryBay_4 metaG | ecosystem: Host-associated > Algae > Red algae > Unclassified | place: Bantry Bay, Ireland | collected 2014-11-21 | reverse complement strand
TCGTCCAGGGTGCATCAGTGCAGGAGCGTTGGGGAGGACTGCCAGTAAGGCTGCCTCTGCAAGGCCTAAGCGTTCGGGCGCTTTACCATAGTATCTCCAACTCGCAGCCTCCAGCCCGACCACATTGCCACCGTAGGGTGCATGGCTGGAATGCAGGGCCAATATTTGTTTTTTGGAAAATAGCACTTCGAGCTTTATAGCCATACCCATCTCAATTATTTTTTGTGGGATTGTCCTCGGTGTATGGCCTCTTGACATTCTACATACTTGCATCGAGATGGTGGAAGCGCCACTGACAATTCTCTTTTCCTTGAAGTTTTGTTTTAGTGCTCTAGCTAGCGCCCTGAAATCTATACCAAAGTGCTTATAGAATCGTCTGTCTTCAAAACTCAATATGGCCATCTCATAATAAGGCGGAATACTGTACAAAGCAGGGAAGCGCCATTGTCCGTCCTCCGCTATTTTACCACCCAGTAGCTGGTCGTTATTGTCGTATAGGATCTTACTCACTGGATGAGTGAATTGTACCGAAGGTGAAAATATTATTCCCAAAAGCAATAGAAAAACTGCCAGGATCAGACCTATCTTTATTTTCTTTTTCATCGCGAGCTATTTACTTACTTCTACCCATTGCCCTGCAGACTTGGCTTGGATCTCGTTGTCATACATGGCTTCCACATACGTACCAGGTAGATAAAAGCGTCCAGCATAAGTAGCCGTCAGTATATTCAAATATTTGACTGAGGTTTTGCCTTTGATATCGAAGAAAGTATTTACACGGTCATCTCTTATATCTCTATATTCGTAGTTGGATTCTTTGGGTAGGTTACCTTGACCGCCCATTCTCTGATTTTGTATTTCCCAGCCCGATGGAAAAATTTGGTTGAGTACGAGTTCTTCTATGTCGTACCCTCGAGTCCCGAGGTTTTTTATATCTACTTCCACTAAGAAATCTGTTCCTTGCTTAAGCTGTGTAATATCCAGCACTTTGCCCTCCAGTGTCTTATACTTGACATCCATGGTGATATGTTTACTGCTGGCTTTATCACTTGTTCCAGGTGGTTTCTGACCAGAGACAATCAATTTGGTATAGAGAACGCCAGAGCTCTTGTTAACCAACTTGACATTGTTTCCTATAGTTTTCTGTTCAGAGAGTTCTATTGTGGCTATGGGTTTAGCTGTTGTGTATTGTTTAGCAGCCTGCGCTCCTTGATTCCATTCGAAATTGATTTTCCCTTTGGGATGAGCTGCAATATATTTACCCACACCTAGTAGGGCAAAGGCAGTTGATTGTGTGGAGTACCATCTCCAGGAATTTAATTGCTTGCTGATAAGATTGACTAGGTCCAAGGCTTTATCTTCTGCTTCCATGATGGTCAAGGCCTCTAATATAATGGACTGGTCTCTGAGCTCACTGCCATAGCTATAACCAGTTTCATTGTAGGGCTTTACCTTAATACTAAGGCTAGCGAGCAAGGTTCTTGCAACTTCTTTCTTGCCTATGAGTGCATACGCTGCTGCTAATAGATGCTGAGAAGGATTAGATAGTTTCTTTTCATTTCTCAATCTGTTCATTGCGCCTATTTCTGGTACACCAGCTTTGGCTAGCAAGTATAATCTATAAGCCTGGTTCAGGTTTTTGTGGTGGTAGGATTGGTATTGTGATTGTGGATAATTATTACTGTGATTACTGATAAAGCTCTGAAGTTTGGTCAGCATTTCTGATGGTATGAAGTAGCCTTTTTCTTTGGCTTCCAATAGAAAGTGGTAGGCATAGCTGGTACCCCAGTCACTCGTGTCAAAGTTACCTATCCAGTAGCTGAGGCTACCGTTTTGGACCTGGAACATGGAGAGGCGTTCTATGCCTCGCTGGATATTTTTTTCTATTTCAAATATCTTTTTGGTACTCAAATCACTTATGTCACTAAGGTAGAGCTGTGGAAATACTGAAGAGGTAGTTTGTTCTACACAGCCGTAAGGGTAGCGTATCAGATAGTTCAATCTTTTGTCTAGATTGATCGGTAAAGTGTTGCTGACTTCAAGGACTGCATTATTTGTTCCCTTAGTTCCAAAGTACTTTAGCTCTGCTGCCCAGCTTTGATTCGGCTGGATGACTTTCTCTATGACTGCTGTTGTGATGGGATTGGGATTCCTAATTTCTATCTCCACTTCATCTCGACTTGATTCAGCACCACTGGCAGCCCTCAAAGATACTTTGGATACGCCGATTTCGTTTCCTACTGTTACCTTGAAATCACTGAGTTTGTCACCTTGTTTATTGAACTCCAGTTGGTTATTGCCGGGGCCATCAAGTGCAATAGGGCCAGTTGCGCTGAAGCCGACCTCTACTTTTCTGATGTTGTCTTCCATCACAAATACATTGGCAGGGATGGACAGTGTTTCTCCAGGTCCCAGAACTCGGGGTAGGGTCGCTTGTATCATTAATGGTTTTTTGACTTTAGTTGTTTTTTCAACTTTACCATATTGTTGTAGATTCCTGGCGACCACCATAGTCCTCACTGCTCCGACGTAGTTTTCGATTTTGATTCTATGCTGTGCTGTCTGACCCGCTGCTAATCTGAAAGGACCGAGGTGTTTTACGACAGGTTTGAATCTATTGGCCTTTGCGGCTTTATTGGCATTTTTGTTAGCAGCATCCCCCCCTATGGAAATAAGTTTGTCCATAGCAGCACCATAACCACTGAGCACCAGATCATAGAGGTCCCAGGTCTTGATGCCCAGCGCTTGCTTAGCGTAGAAATGTGCCCAAGCATCTGGTGTCTTGAATCTTGTAAGTCCTAGTAGACCTTCGTCTACCACGGCAACGGTATAGTGCATGGGTTGGCCGTTTGCTTCAGATATCTGTAGGTTAAAGTGTTCATCTGGTCTGACTTCTGAGGGTACGGCTATGACTGGACTAAGGGTAGTGGCGGGATCTACTACTTTAATGGCTGCGACACCATACATTCTTAGTGGCAGATCATTTTCTTTTTTGCTATGCTGCTGTACCAGTGTCGCATGTATGTAGACATTTGGACTCATCTCAGAGGTGCATGGCAATTCTATTTCTGTAAGATCTCCAGTGGACTCCACCCAGAAAGCAGATAAGACACTGGAGCCATTTTCTACAGAGACGAAAAGTTTAGAATTATTGTTGCTCGGGATCTTGGTCTTAATGGTTTCTCCTAGTTCGTATTCTTTTTTGTCAGTTTTGAAGTTCAAGAGTTGTGGACCTTCTCTTTCTCCCTGATCAGACCAGTTTCTGCCTGTATAGAACATTCCTCCTGTACAATGGCCAGATTCTTCGTCACAGATTCTTATCATATAATTACCATAGTCTGCCTCTAAGTCTACGACATACTCGGCCATTCCTTGGCCGTCAGAGTTAATTTTGTCCTTGACGACAGCGCCATTATGTAACGCAGTATTGTAATTATATTTATTTCTATTGCCACTGTCATACCACCAGCTCCACCTGGCCTCGTAAATGCCTAGGCTCAATTTTCTATTTGGGATAGCTTGACCTTGTGGATCGACTGTTTTGAATTTAATTTTATCAGTTCCCTCATTGGATATGAAGTAGCTACCCCATCTAGTCTGTGGAATACTAATGCCGACATAAGATTTATAGAGGTCTGCGGATACTGAGATATTATCTTCGCTGAAGTTGCCACTTTTTTCATAGACTCGGGTTTTGACATTCGCTTGCAATTTGCCGGCAGGTAACCATTCGTCAGAAGATTTGATCTCAAATTGAGCTTTCCCTTGCTCGTCAAGTTGACCATCAAACACATTCAGAGGTATACTCTGTATTTTTCTGGCTGGATCATCAAAGACATAGTCGGAGGAATTCTTGAAAGTAGTAGTAGCGCCAGCTAATTGTAAGTCTACTTTTGCCTTGAGTCCATCAGCCTTTGCGCCATGTAGCCAAGCACTGCTGAGGTTCAACGTTGCTTTATCATACAACGTCAAATTGTTTTGAGGTATCTCAAAATCTATCTTCAGTCTATTCGGCTTTACTGTTTCCACCTTCAGTGTCTTCGTGAATTTCTGACTCCCTACTGTGGCTGTTGCTCTCCAGTTACCCGTAGGATCTGCGGAGCTGGTAGGCACTGGAAAATGATAGATGTGACCAAGGTTTGATTTAGTGATTTTAGAATACTTCTTATTACTTCTGCTATCTATTAGCTCGAATTTGATCGGATGATCTGGTGGCAGGGACAGATTAGCGTCTTCGAGAATAAAATTCAAGAATAAGGTATCGCCAGGCCGCCATACACCGCGCTCACCATATATCATTCCATCCAGGCTTTTGTTTTTTGTCTTACCAGAAACTTCGAATTCGCTCAGACTGTTGGCATATCTGTCTTGTAGGTTCAAATATCCAAAACTGCCTGAATGTTGCGCTATGATGAAGCTCGGGGGTCTCTTCAGTTCTATCTGAGCTAGGCCAATGCCATCAGTCGTCGTACTGGCTAAGAGTTGTTTCTGGTAATCATAGTAAGCTATTTTTACACCAGAAAGTGGTTCTATGGTTTTGAGATTTGTGACGGTTACAGTGCTGACGTTGTCTTTCCCATGTTTGGCTATGATCCCGAGATTGGAGGCTAGAATATTTCTATTGATGAATTTACTGGGCTGGTAGTAAGCAGGGTGACAAGGATTTTCTCGTTCATTCCAATTAGTGTGATTATAATAGTCCAGTATGCTTTGTTCCTCTTCCAGCTGTATACGATATGTTTCCAGACCATTATTTGCGCAAGCATAATTACTTACATCTGATTGGTCGAAGCCTACTCTTACTTGATAAATTGCACCGGGGTCAGTATTGATAAAATCTTTCAGGTTCAAGGCTATTCTTCTTTCTTCTACGCTTTCATTATCAGTGTAATCATATAGATTTATTTTCTCTCTGTGTATGACTTTTCCTACGGTATGTCGATTACCTCTCTGGTCGAGCTGACCATATTGTAGATATTGAAGTACATTATCTTGATAGATCTTGTAGATCTCTATTGTCACTGAATTTAGATTGCTGGCGAGAAAGGGAAATATGATTTCGTCGCTATCGGGGATTATGATGCCATCACCTATGAGCTTTACCGTGGGCTTAAGAGGCTCTATGGATAATGTAATGTTGCGTCCTTCTTTCAGCTGGTCCCCGTCTTTTCTTCTGATGTTTTCAGAAATGACCAGAGTGAAAGGTGAAGGTAATTTCTGACTGTAATTTATGCGGAGTTTGCTTCCTGCTTTATCTATTTTGAGTTTGCCAGGATAATCCTTTATCGTCGCTAGTCCTGTCAGATTTTGTGAGAGATCCAGTTGATCTGAAAACGAAACTATAATGGTTTTTTTGTCAGTTTCATCTATCTCTGCATTGATGACTTTAAAAGTGCCTACGGGTAGTATATTAATTGTGTGAGTACCTTTTTGGGTGCTGCCATATTTGGACCCATCCCAAATTACATTAAGTACTGATTCTTTTTTCTGTCGTTCTATATTTTCTATAGTGAATTGTCTGCTTTTTTTTCCATAGTGGTCCCAGTTGATGACTAATTTTTTGTTTCCTTTCTGGGCCACCGTCAGCATTTTTTCCACTTTAGTATTGTCTATTGCATTGTTAGAATTTACTCTGCCTGTGACATTCAGTAAACGATCATTTGTAAATGAGCCATACTGGATGTCATCCAATTTAATGTTGAGATTCAGTGGACTGGTATGGTAGCTCAGAGAAATGGTTTCGAATTCTGTCGGCACTTCAGGAAATATTTTATATACCGCGATATGAAAAGTGTAATCTCTGTCATAATCCAATAGTTCTGAAGGTTCGAAGACCAAAGTAGCACCATCTTTCCAATAGGCTTTCCCGGGCACATGTGGATTACTCTTCAGGATATCCGAACCCACTGAGCTGCCGATGAGTCCTGCTTCTACTACATAGCTCGAGAATCTGAATTGTAGACTTTCATCTATGTCTATTCTCTGATCGGTGTAGCTGGAAAGATACTTTCCAGCCCCAGCCAGTAATACGTTAGGAGTGGTAGGGCTGCTATCTGGAGTATTACAGCCTATGAGTAATAGGCAGATGATATAGCTCAGTTGACGCATGGTGATAGTTTAGCTGTTTATTAATATTAGCTAAGATGGATTCTATTGCTAGTAACTATATCTCTAAACTAGTAAGTGTATTTGAAAATCGAGTATCCGTTAGCTAATAATTATCGAATTCATCATTGAAGCATAGTAAGATTTCAGGTTCTGTACTTAATATCATAGGATACCACTTCTGCGAGCTGGTCTGCTGCGCGACTGCACGATGCTATTCTGTCCACTAACTCTCTAATGTAGAACCGCTTCGCCTGTTCTGCTGCCTGATGCTGTGTGGCACTCTGACTTACTCAAAATATAACCAATACCTATCGCATTAATAGCTGCTGCGGGTACAGCTTCCTTCAGGGCTGTGGCAAGTGAGCTGCTGTCATTGCTTTTAGCTATTTAAAAATTATATTCAGCTAGGAGAAGCTGGACTCTGCTTGTATGGAAAGTATCTCTGCAACCGCTCGGTCATATACTTCTACGGTCTTGGCTTTCTTGATTTTCTTGACCAGCTTAGTAGGATTAGAGAAGCAGGTGGCGAAGTACTCCCAGTAGTGGAGCATCTTCATAATGACTGCTTTTTCGCCCTTGAGCTTCTGTTCGTACTCAGTAAAGAGGCGGTCATGGAATTTACTGAAAACCGTGAGTCGGTCTTCTGGATAGTCTTCAGTATCTGCTTTTATCATACTCGGCAGGAAGGGATCAGCTATCAGCCCTCTGCCCAGCATCCAATGCTCAATGGAGGGAAAACGTTCTTGCATTTGTCGGAAAATGGCCACACTCGTTATGTCACCATTATAATAAAGTGTATGTGGGCTGTGATCGACACAGGCTTGGAAGCCATCGAGATCCACACCACCGACATAGAGTTGCTTACCTATGCGTGCATGAATGCCTATGCTCTTAATCGGGTACCTGCCGAGTACGGGGAAGGTATCCAAAATCTCTTTGCAATGCTCATAACCCATACGCATCTTCATGGATACGATGATGTCACTTTCTGAATGGACTCTATCCAGTATGCAATCTATCCTTGCTGGATCAGCGATGAGACCGGAGCCCATGCACTTATTCGTTACCATGGGGTAGGGGCAGCCCAGATTCCAGTTGAGTTCACTATAGCCTAGACTCTTGACATATTCCGCGACGAAAAGGAATTCATCTGCGTTATTCGTCATGACTTGTGGGATGACGTTGAGGGTGGAGTTATGCTTGGGCTGAAGATCTTTCTGATAACCGGGCTTGATGATCATCTTGCCATTGAGCCGAATGTAAGGGGCATAGTAGGTATCTATGCCACCGAAATGTTTGTGTACCGCATTACGAAATCTGTAATCAGTGAATCCTTGTAGGGGGGATGATAGTAGGGTAGGCATCAGTTACAAAAATAAACAACTTAGCCTAGGCTGCTGATGGACTTGTGCACTATTAGCGGCTCAGGCCAAGATTGCTAGTCTATTTATCGGATTGAAACGATTATTATGGGAAGAAATTATATTGTTGTACCTAAACAACGCAGCTGGCTGGAGCCAAGTCTGTCCTTTGATTGCGCTCAGAAAGTAAGAATATATTATCGGGCAAGCAACAGTTGTGATTGTGAACTCACGACTTTAAAAGTCCAAGGTTGTATAATGGCACAATAGAAGAGACGGGCTAGTATCAATGGTCTAGGTGCAGCTGAATAGGTATGAAAGTGTGGTAATCCGCTAGTCGTCCTTTACCGCTAGGATAGTTTAGTTGCAAGTACTGTTTCAATTTCAGCTATTTTAGTGTAAGGGCGGCTGGAATTATTTATTAAATTGTTATGAGGATAATTTACGTGAATCAACTTAGCTCACATATATTTAACAACCCTACTGAGTATGAGAAGCTATGAATATTGTAAGCAAATGTGTCTGGCAATAATTTTTTTCGCGTTATGACGAACATTGATAAAATATATAGGTTTTCGTATATGAGAAAATATCAACACCTAGTAGAGAGTGCTTATTTTCGGTTTTTCGAAAAACATTGATGCAATGAACCTTGCAAGTTAAAAGTAAATGAAAATATCTGAGTTTATAAAAAAACTTACTGCAGCTCAAAAGAAAGCGGCTAAGCCATTTCTCAACAAAGTCAGGGAGCTGGAGGAAGATGGTCCTGGAAATTATGTAGCCTTTGTGGATGATGGCCCTGAGTCGAGAGACCTTAAGTTAACACTAGATCGCAAGAGTTTACATCTATTGGAGTTTAGTTGTGATTGTCGGTCCCGAGCCGAATTCTGTGGACATAAAGTTGCAATGTTACAAGCGATCACCAAGGGGGACTTGGATTCCAGATCCAGTATTACTAGAAAGATCGTCCATAAAAAATTGTCACCAGGAGAGCAGTTGCTCAGAGAAATTGATGATGATGGCAAGGTACTTGCGTGGCTAGGGTCTCAGATCGGAAAGGACAAGATATTGGAACTGGCACTGCGCAATGCCTTTCTTCATGAACCTGTGGAAGTATCAGACAAGACTATAATTGAAAAATATGCTGAGTCTCGTAAGGCTGTGCTCGGAAGACGCAAGACAGCAGCACTCAATGAAATCCCCAAACTGCTGACTCTGCTCAAACCGCATATGGCGGAAACGCTTTCTTATGCTTTCAAAAATTGTGAACAACATGGGTCGATAAAAATCCTAGACGTAGCCTTGAAGATTTTCGAAGAGATATATTTTCTATCTAAGAAAAAATCTGTTCGATCTCTTACTTTTTTTAGAAAGCTTGTCGTCTCCTGTGCAGATCAGATCGAAGCGAAGAATAAGATCCTGAAATCCTTTCTACTTATGGTTGTGAATCTTAAACATAATAATGTGGAATTATTTGATATGGCACAAATACTCATAGAGGTTTCTGGTTCTCGTATGAACAAACCAGATTTGACCGAGGTGACTAGAGCTGCAGTCAAGAAGATTGACTTTCATTGTGTTGCTGAGAAAAATCTCATTAAGTATGTGAACATGTCGTTTAAGCACGGTGTATTTGCTGATTGTCAAGATTTGTTCGGGATGGTTTACTATAAAAACAAGTATAATTTTGCTGTGCTGGACAAGCATTTGGCTTTGGGTAATTATGATTACATAGTAGAGGCTTGCCTTGACATAATTGGTAATTATATAGCTAAGTATCAGTATGATTATTTTCTGTATATGATAAAGACTGCTGACCTTTCTGGTGATAGGGAATTGATATGGAATTGCAGAGTGACAAAATTCCATTCTTTTCCCAGTTTTTCTGAGTTCCTATTCATGTATGAGACAAAGCAAAGTAAAGAGGAAGTAGAAGAGTTGGAAGAGTTAATGGATGAGCTTGTCATAAATGGCAATTATAGTCATTACCTCGTGTATGTACAGATAAAGTTCTATTACTGGAATGAGACCAAGAACTATGATAGTATTTTATCGAATATAAGAGACCACGAGACCTTGACTTCGGCTTTACTCTATCTGGATGAATTATGGGAATATGACAAGTTAGCTTTCATAAAAGCAGCTCTTTATGCGATAGGCCGGAAACGGTATCATTTTGATGATGAATTCAAATTGGAATTTGCACAGTCTCTAAAAACTAAAATAACTGAATACGGAAGTGTAAAGAAACTTGCAAAGGATAAAGAACTAGCTAAGGTTGTTTCACAGTTAGAAGAGGAATTAGCTATCTGAATAGATTAAGGAATTCCAATCGGAATAGGGTTTTTAACTATCAATTGAAATTTTACGCCACCAGGGTTCTCTACCATTTGTGTATGACTCGTATACTGCCATTAGTAAGAATGTAATGGAATTCAGCGCAGCTAAGTTATGCTTTATGGTTTACAAGACTATGATTTTGACGATCGTCTCGACGTGATCTACTGTCATCACAGCAAATAACCAACCTTGAAAATCAGGATCAGGATAGATGACATTACCCTCCTGTCTGTGAGGTATAGTCTGACCTAGGCCATCTATTAAAGTCAATTTAGTCTCGTCAAGAGGGTAGTCGCCCTCAATAGTAAAATATCCGTCGCAGGGATTAGGGTATAAATTGATCGGGATTTCTTTCTGTATCACAGAAGTTGTGTTGCATTGGTTTTCCGATAACCATTGGAATGCATCTGCTAATATTTCATTTCTATTAAGGAAATCTATGGTATGTCCTACACCACTCATCAATTCTGTTTCTACACAAGCATTGTTTTCTTCAAGCGCTGCTAGCAATGGTTCGTATCTTACACTAGGTGAATCATTAGTGCCGTGAACTAAAAAGAAGTTTTGATCTTCGGCTGCCTCGATTAGACCATTCACTTCTGAAATATTGATTGCTGCACCTATCACAAGATATCCTTTGAATTCAGAGGTTCTTCTAAGACCATAAGTGTAGGTGGTTTTTGCTCCCCACGAAAAGCCCATGATATATTTTTCCATATGATCAATATTGTACCAGGTGCTTACAGAATCTATGAGTGTGCTGGTAAAGGCGGTATCGATTGCATCATCTACTTTTCCATCAGAGCCACCATCTGGACAGACTAGTAACAGATTGTTTTCTTCAGCAAAGGTTAACAAAGTGTCTCGCCAAGCTGCTGCATCCCACCGATTTACATTAAATGGATGCAGACCTAGCATCATCGCTTGAGGCGTATTCTCATTGTAACTGCTAGGAATATATAAGGCGTACTTCTTATCTGGATCAGTCTGGAAAGCAAATGAGCCATCTACAACCTGGGCTGAAAGAAAAGTGCTCATGGCCATGTAGAGAAAGATGATTAGTTGAGTTTTCATATAAGCGAATTGTTATGCAAAGATGGTTCTTTAACTGGATTGAAATTGTCTTGTCACTTACTATATGGAAGGTCTGCACCCGTTGGCGTTGAAACCTTGATTTTATAGCTTAATAATCTGGATTAGCAGCAGCCAATGGGCAACCGAAAACACAACAAAAAACAGCAATTACTGACACTATAACCAATCCAGTAAGCATAAATTTTTTCATATGCATTTAATTTTTAATTCGTCATGAAATATGAATCAAATCATAATTTTATGTTAACTATTGCCAAAAAAAATGCTTAACAGCAACCCTTCATCATGTGTCTAAGTGTTCCATCAAGCCTGAACAACTTTCCTAATCGACACAGCAGCAGGTATAAGGGTCCTCAGTCTCGCCTTTTATGAGTTTCGCGTCCTTGACTTTAAGATGCTGAGAAATCGTCGATGTTGATAGGGGTAGTTCTGCTACTATGTCACCATAGACTCAGCTCTAACTTGATTCTGAAAATATGTGAAGAGCTCAGTTTTACTCAAACCCATATCGCAATATTACGATGTATCTCTGATTCATCCAGATCAAGTGACTATTAGTGGTCTAACTTTGAAATAAATGCAATTTGTCGAGTAATTCTCCTAGCTTTGCGGGCTATCAGCTATGTAAGCTAAAATATGGCTTCTGAATAAGCGAGAAGAACGGAGTCCTTCCTATCACAATTGATGACTTATCTCGCATTCACTACATTAAACAATTAAAAAATCATGAATACTAATTTCAAAGACTTGATGCTAAGAACCCTGGTCCTACTGTTTTCTGCCGTAGTTATTTTTCCAGCCTGTAACTCCAGTACTGCTGGAACCCAAGCTGCAACTATGTTAGCTGATGGACAGTGGAGATCTGAATACATTCCAGCAAATACACAAGCAGGCACCTATGCAGCTTTGAATGTCTATTCCACTTCTACTGGGGAATTTTACCAACTGTATGCAAATGAAGGTGCTTGGCATAAGAATCCTAATTTTCCAGCTCTACCAGTTGCTGTCGATAAAGGCAATATCAGGATGGAATTCATGCCTGCTACTCTGGACCAGTTTGCTGGTATGAGCATCTATTCTGCAACTACAGGTGATTGGAAGCAATACTACTTGCAAAATAAAGAATGGATATTGAATCCCAACTTTCCTACACCTGCTATCAGCTTACCTAAAGGAAATTTAAGAATGGATTTCGTTCCTGGTAGTCCTAACGGTGGACTGGCAGGGTTGAATGTTTTCTGTACTAAGACTAAGCAATTTGAAATGTTCTACTTGGATGAAAGTGGAGAATGGAAAATCAATACAGCTTTCCCGACGGCTAAGCAGATATAAGCTTTCTAATATTAAAAAATTA
>Ga0114957_1004350_pt1 | contig 12258 bp, 12 predicted proteins | sample BantaG_FD_87175 | JGI IMG/M metagenome (GOLD analysis project Ga0114957, IMG submission 87175) | Marine algal microbial communities from Bantry Bay, Ireland - BantryBay_4 metaG | ecosystem: Host-associated > Algae > Red algae > Unclassified | place: Bantry Bay, Ireland | collected 2014-11-21 | reverse complement strand
GGCGGCACGAAACGGTTAGCGCGTTATGCCAAGGATGTGGCCAGCAACGATGTAGATGTCGAATCGATACACAAGCGAAAGACAGAGCTTTACGCTCAGATGCTGGAGGAAAGTCAGCAACCCCTTCGCAGTGGCGTTATACGTCTTGTAAAGGCTGCGCAGTCGAAAGGCATCAAGGTTGGTTGGATAACAAGTACAGAATTTTCAAATCTTGAAGCTATTTTGCGTCGTTCGGCAGGCCAGCTGAGTGAAGCTGACTTCGACATCATCACACATCGCGAAACCGTTGAAAAATCCAAGCCTCATCCAGCGCCCTATCTGAGTGCTCTTAAACATCTGCGAATCGAGGCTTGTCAGGCAATCGCTGTCGAAGATACGGAAGCCTGTATGCATTCGGCAATCGGCGCAGGTATTCCCTGTGTCGTTACGCCTCACGAACTAAGCATTAATCAAAATTTCGATGAGGCGCTTTCAGTCGTCAGTGGTTTGGGTGATACAGACTCGCCTGAAAAGATGTTGGGTGGTATATCGTTATTTGAACAGCAAGGCTTGGTCACGATAGAAGCTTTAAGCAGTCTTCACGAGGACGTTTTCAACGCCTGATACATTGAGACTAGCTCGAAAGGCTTAACGGCGATTATCATTTGTAGTCACAGAGTTGTGTTGATTATAATGGGTGCGCCCCGTCGGAGCCTGAAGGTCAATATACAGGCCTGCGCGCAGACCTGAAGCGCCCGCTTCAGCATACCGCTATTGACGATCGATGATTATTTACACTCGGCTGTGTTGGGGACGTCAAAATAGTATCGTAGCGATTGGTCTGGCATTGTATTTTCAAGTTGGCCGGATCTTTGGCCAGGCAGTGGTAGTAATAGAGGCATCGGCTTTGCAACGTTAATTCGTGGCCAGGATCAGGCGCTGACGACGAGCGGTACAGGAACTTAAACGCGGAGCAGTCGCCGCAGATTTGTGGAAGAGGGTATGTGTGAAAATAGCGTTGCTTCTACAATCGACGTATTAGTTGTCGAAGACGATGATATGACAAGGCAGGTCTTCTGTCGCGTTGCAGAATGTCTTGGGCACACTGTTAGATCTGCATCAACGTTTAACACGGCATGTGATGAAATAAAAACTCGCGCTCCTGATTTGGTGCTTACCGATTGGGACTTGAAATCCAATGCATCCGGCAGCGGTGCGGACGTTGCTGCATTTTCACTGACCGAAAATCCTTGTACGATTGTTATCATGATCACTGGCAATGATATTGATCAGCTGAGGCGTCAAACCAGCTCGTTGTCGATAAGCGCATACGTGCGCAAGCCTGTCGACCTTTCAGGTCTTAGAACAATTTTAAATGAAGTACTCAAATCGTAACTGCTCGATTGAAGTCAATCGGAAAACATGAAAAAAATGAACAAACTCACTGCACACCAGAACCCATCTCCTATTGATCCAGACGATCAGCCGGTTAAAGTGCCTGATATAGAGCCGGATCAGCCCGTTCCTGTAACTCCAGATCACGTTCCCCCGCAGCCGATAGATCCTCCCGGGCCGCCGATACAAGAACCCCCCGGCATTCCTGGAACACCGATCAGAACAGAGTCTTTGAGCTCTTCAACCGGTTGTACAGTGTCTCTACCGTAATTAAGTGGATAATCGGCAATGCGTGACACGCAGCTGTTTTGGCTAGACGGATCGCTGCGGCAGAGATATCGTTACTTTGGTACCTGCCATTTCTGTGGATTTTATACTCATTTCACCGTTAAGAAACTTCACTGCCTCGTGCACCAGATAAAGCCCAATCCCATGCCCTTCAACCGTCTTCTCACCTTGCTGGGACTCATAGGCTCGTACCTTCAGCTCAGTTACTTTGGAAAGCAATTCGGATGATATGCCTATACCGTTGTCCTCGACTGATATTTCAACAAGTCCATTATCAGCATCTGCACGGCTCAAACGCACGTAGGAATTTTTTTTGTCCGGTGCGCTGTACTTTATAGCGTTTGAAAGCAAGTTGGTCAGAATAAGTCTGAGTTTTCCCGCATCGGTATTCACGACGCCCAAATCCCTCGGGATGACTAACTGCACGTTCTGGTCCGACAGTGTCTGGTTCAACTGATCAGCTATATCTGTAACCAGCTCGGCAATACCGATTTTCTGGGTAACCGGTGTGTCAGTAGCGATCGCATCTGACGGATTCACCAACGTTTCTACGTTGTTCATGATCGTAATAACTTGCTTTAACGCAATTTTGACGTCACCCAGAGCCTCATGGATCGTGGGCGTGTTTTTTGTGTCATCAATGATCAATTCAACATTTAACAAGGCTGTCTGTAAGGGCGTGCGAATCTCATGCCCGATAAAATTGTTAAAATGAAGTAACTTTTCTGTCTGCTCCTCTATAGTGGCGACATATTTCGATACGAACGAATCCACTGTATCTTGCAAAATTCGTCTGACTATCGAATGCACAGTATTGCTGGCATGCATCATGTCGGCATTTTTTAGTGTACCGGTGTAATTGTCGGTAACTTCAATAACAAAAGACTCAAGATGTTGCGCCAGTATGTCGTATTCGCGCAACAGCTGGCTCACTGTGGCATTCTGCTTGTGGCGCAAATTGCCCAACTCCAGCGCTTTGCGAGTGATCAGTGAATTGAATAGCGCAAGCTCTGTTTTGTCGGCTTGTATGATTTTACCGATTTCGCATATCATCAAGGGAATATGGTCAAGGTACTGCTCGGTAGGAAAGATATCCTTCGTGTCCTCGAGCACTATAGCCTTCAGACTATCAAGCCACATTTGAGCGAGATCGTCGCTGCATCGTTGGATCTCGGCGGCTAGAAATTCTCGGTATAAGGTATTCACGATGAGTGGCAATCAGATGGACACAGACACTACAATAGCTCAAATCCTGTTCTTACCGCCCAATTGTATGATACTGGTTACAAATAATTATTGAGATCTGAAAGCCTGCTTCGAGGTAAATTCTGCTAGAAACAAGCAGCACGGAGCACCACCTACTACAGATACCCTATTCTCGCTAAACTCCGACAGATCCATAAACGCCTTCGAATCGCGCCGGATAGCTATCAACACACATGTGACTTGTATAGCGTCTATTGCGAGGAGTTATCGGGGCGTCTTTAGCAACGGTTTTCTCGGCAGGCAAGCCAGTTCAGGATGCGGAACAAGCGGGTTCTGCTCCGTTTTCCACAGACGTTGTCCAGCGGGGCGAGATGCATGGGCGCCTGAGATGCTCAGGTTATTGTGGGACGGGCCCTAAGCTATGCATATTGGTGTCCTTTAATCAAACCATGGTTAAAAGCTCACCTAGCGCTGAAATACTCTTAACCCCTTCTGGTGCCTGCCCGTTACCGTGCAAGTCGTAGTAAACATGAGCCATTCCGGCAGCTTGGGCGGCCTGGATGCCCACCACACTATCTTCGACCACCAGACACTCTACGGCAATCACGCCATATTGCTCTGCGGCATATTCAAAAAGTGTCGGGTCTGGCTTCCACGCCTGCACTTGGTAAGCGCTGAATATTCCACCATTGAAATGATGCGAAAGATCACACAATTTCAATGAGCGAAGTGTTTTCTCCACCGGTGCGTTGGAAGCTATGCATTTGGCCACACTGAGCAAACTCAACATCTGATCGGCCTCAGGGCTCGCCACAATCATGGAGCCAGACAACGTCTCTTCCCTGTCCCGATACAACTCCAGGCAATTGTCGGGAACATCACCCGGTGAAACTGCCTCAATGTCGGCGAATATATCCGCTAGCCTCATGCCTCTGTACTTTGCGGTCACTTCCTGGGCTGTGCCGGTTAAACCTGGGATAACATCCAGCATGGCTTGCGAAGCACAGTCTTCACTTTGAACCAGTGTGCCGTCCATATCAAAGATAATCAGCTTGTAGGTCATTTGTCAGATATTCTCCGTTGTCTGGATTTTTATCAACGCAGCCATGGTCGGATAGCCGACAAACCGCACAACGGACCTTACAATAAAAGCTGGCTCAGCATGCCCTCAGGGTTGCTAATGAAACTTTTCATCGGATATGAATGGTATCGTTGAGAGGTAGTAAATCAGGTTGGTAGTGAAAAGTTACGCGTGCTTGCCGTCAGCTCACTGTATATTGGTCTTTATCGACAAACTCATCGTTACCAACGCGCCTGTATGTATCGGGCGCAAGCCAAGGCATCGGTTCGCTTAATTGCTACTTCAATCAGCTCTGTATCAAAAATGAATCCGATCATGGCGCAGCTGCGCGCCCATCGCTCGATCAGAAAATCCCAGAACAAGGCGCAGGATAATCACATGGCGCAGGAAACCTACGTTGAATCTGCCCTGAGTCTCGGCATTGATGCATATGACGCCGCCTTTCAGGACTACCGTGCTGTCGGTACGAAGGACAGCAGCTCAAGCCAGGAGATGCGCGCGTTAGTTGGCATGGAATCACGTCCACACATGCGCAAGTTTCAGACAGTGCGCGGACCTCTGACACGATGATCAAGCTCTCGCCGATCAGCTGGCTGGGATTCGTCCTTGGCACCGGCTATTCTTTGCTCACGACGTTCACGGTGTCAAGCGGGCTACTGGACGGGGTCGCGGACAGTATCCGTTTTGTATCGATCGGCGTACTGCTTGCCATGCCGATATCAGTGGGTGTCATCATGATGGTGTGCGCCAGCCGTGAAGAGGTCTTGAACTGGCGCAACTGGATGTTCAAACCCTGGTTGTCGATCTTTGGCTGGGCGCTGGTCTCGTTGGTCATGCGGTGGGAGACCCTCATTTGCGTAGTCATGATCCTGCCACTGTACCTGCCACTCGCCTCACTCGGTGGGTTCACCGGCGCCTGGCTCCGACGAAATTTCTGCCAGCGAGTTTCTGGAGGCGCCCTGATGAGCTCCGCCATTCTGCCTCTGTTGCTGCTGCCGATGGAAGGCGTTATTGGTCAAGCGTAAGATTACATCACGGTTGTGGACTCCATCGAGATTGAACAAGCTGCAACAGTATTGTGGCCGCAGGTACTGAATATTCCTGGCATCAACCCCGATGAGCTGAACTCAAGTTTCTCGCACCAGATCGGCATACCGAAGCCAGAGTTTGCATTAACGCCAACCGCCGAAACAGGCGCAATGCGACAACTTGGTTGGGAGCACGGCGTACGTTTTCAGGAACTCATCACCGAGCTCGAACCCCCTCGCTACCTTGCCTACGATGTGCTGGTAGATCAGGCGTCGATGAAACTTGCTGCGCTTGACACACACGTAACGGTTGGTGATCGTTACTTCGATGATCGCGCTCATTTCGTCGCTTTTCGATAGCTCATAGCGTCGGGTAAGCCGCTCTTACCGCAAGCCCCAAAACTCAGCAACCCGCCGTACAGCACACACACCTGCATCGGAAACATACCCGCCTGCTTCGCCACACTCCCCCACGTCGCTATCCACATCTATCGGCACTGCATGGCCAAATCCCTTTAACAGCCATGTCTCCACTCGCGGATTTCCGGCCTCATCCTTATAGACCTTCCGAGTAGCGTCACTCAACACTTCCTCATCGTCTGCCAGCGTATCGATGCCCTGAACGCTAGTCCATTGCTTCGTCAGCTCGTCCAGATTGTCCGGGTCAACCGTGGAATCGTCGGTACCCTGCCACAACGATAATAAGGGCCAGCTTTCAGGCAAAGAATCCGCGCTTTTTCTTACATAGTTGGACCATGCCTTGCCATCCCTGTCCCCGGCCCGAAACCCTGCAATCCCGCAAGCATAACTGGCGTCAGCGCCGTCCAGTGCCAAGGGACTGTAATGCAGCCAGTTCCAGGTAAAATCGCTGAAACCTGCGGAGCGGTTACACCCGTACGGCAGGCCCGCGAAAATGGCGCCGCCTGCAAATCGATCTGGATAGTTAGACAACAGGACGGCTGTCATGGCACCACCAGCAGACAAGCCCAACACATACACGCGGGCCGGATTGACACCTTCATTATCAATAGCGTTATCGATCATTGCGAGTATCGATGCGCTCTCCCCACGACCGGGCAGATTGTCATCGGTATCGTACCAGCGAAAACAAGCTCTGGCCATGTTCGTCTCCCGCTGCTGTGGCAGTAACAACAGGAAAGGGATTTGTTGAGCAAGAGCGGTCAGCCCTGTCTCATTGTCGAAATCTGCGGCCCTCTGCCTGCACCCATGCAAAGCCACAAGCAGGGGCAGATTCTGCCTGAACGCTGCCGGACGATGCAGAAACATTTGAAGATTACCGGGATTCTCGCCAAAGTCGTCCACCTGCTCAAGGGCTGTGACTGGCTGCGCTATAAACAGTGCGAGCAGAGCAATCGCCATTGGTTCAGCCTTGCAGAGCTTACCTATTAACTCAATCCAGAGCCTGTACATGCACTTATGATTTTGTTGGAGCGACATCGTGTTCATTCCCTGTTGCTCAAGCATAACAAACCTCGAAGCAATCGATAGGCGACAACTCCTGGAAGCCGGGAATTTACGCAGAGACCCACACCGGAATTGAAACCCGATATCATGATAGCAACTCCAGCTTGCACAACATCTACTATCGTCCAACGCTGTCCAACGTTGTCCAAAGCAATTGACTTGACTGACGATCAACTCATCACCGCAATACATCACAGCGTTAAAATACAGTTTACACGTTGGTTGTTTAAATTAACCCTTGAAATATTTTGACCGCGTCTTCTAAAAAGAGGCTTCAAGACGGCTGTTGACCAGAATTTCCGCCACCACCGCTTCATTGGGTAGTGATAACGCATAGGCGACTGTTGCAGCAATTGTTTCGGGAGTAATTTTATATTCGCCGTCCGGTGTGGTGACTGTTAACACCATATCGGTATCTACAAGACCGGGGCATATGGCGGTCGACCTAATGCCATCATGCCAACCTGTACGTCTTATTGCATGGGTGAGTGCCAGTGCAGCAAACTTGGTGGCACTGTATCCCAGGTTTGATTCACTCAGTAGTCGTTTACCCGACAAGGATACGATATTGATGATACGACCGTGCCCGCACGTTCTAAGTGAGGGCATAGTTGCTTTCGCCAATCGCCATGGGCCTTTAAAATTGATGTTCCACATAAGGTCAAGGTCCTCTTCACTGCCGCTTTCAATGCCGACTGATTTAATTACACCCGCGTTTAACACCACTGCGTCGATGCTACCGAATCGTTTGAGTGTAGCGCTTGTCCATTGACTTGCTGTTGCAGCATCAGTGGCATCGTAGTGGTGAGTCATTACTTCACCTGCGAGCGCGCTGGTGGTGATGTTATCGGGATTACGCGCCCCAAGGCTTAACTGGTAACCGGCCTCTGACAGGTTTCTGGCTATGGCATATCCTATCCCCCGGTTTGCACCGCTTATCATCACAGTTCGGTTATATGGATTTAACATGGGCTTTCAGTTGTCAGTTGTGCGGTGTGCGGTGTGCGGTGTGCGGTGTGCGGTGTGCGGTGTGCGGTGTGCGGTGATTTTCACCTAAAAAGCCGTACTAAGTGAAGCGAAAAGCCATGCGCTGTTCGAGTATAAATACTCTACAACGGACGCGCAATTTTTGCCGACCACTTCGATCACAACGTTAAAGAGAAGGGGGTGTGATGTCACTATTTGTCGGAACCGAATTGAATTGTTGTCGTCTAATGGCCCGTGAAACAATAAACTATGCGTTTCAAGACCCCTTAGAACTGCAAAAACGTTTTGTCAGTAGAACATCAAGGACAATAATATCAATTTAAATAGTAAAGGGTGGTTTTCTACCTGGTACCGTCGTTGGCTTTGGGCAACGCTCATATGGATCGTGTTCTGGCCTGTACTTTGGTATTTTAAGATCGGTGTAATTACTGGTCCGAAATCATGGTTCTGGATTATCGGTGAGTTGAATTATCCGTTTGCATTTATCATGTTTTACTGGGCCGACAGTTTTTTGGTAAAGATATTCAAAGACCCAAGGATGGTTTTTATCAGCGGCATGTTGATGGTGGCGTGTGTTATGCCGTTTTTTTATCAGTGGGCCGGTTTCAGAATGGCAGTGTTGATGGAAGCATTTCTGTTTTAAGAAAAATGCAATTTTAAGAAAAATGCATTTTACTCACTAACAGCCGAAACCCGGCAACCCCAAAAAACAATGCAAACGCAGTATTAAACACACGTGCCGAGCGCAGGTAAAATTTGCGCACCCGGGCGTTAGAAAAGCCAACAGCATAGCCAAAAAATACCAGTGCGCTAACACAGCCAACGGTTAGTATTACTCGAACTAACATCCCTATATTGGCATCACCCGGAATGCCCACTGAGTACAGAGATCCGAAAAATAATATTGCTTTGGGATTAGTAAGATGTATTAATAAACCGCGCAAGTATGCACCCGATAAACTAATGTCTTTTGTAGCGTCTGACGATTGCTGTGCCCGAGTGGTGGACGCATGAGGTTTGAACACAGTCCTAGCTGACTTATACGCCAGGTATAATAGATACGCCGCACCTGTGTATCGCATCACTTCCATCACCCAGGCATTGGTCAGCATTAGTGCACCTAGTCCAAAGGCTGCCAGGCACGACCAAAAAAGCGAGCCTGTGAGTATTCCGCTCGCCAGTGCACAGCCGCATATACGGCCGTTATTCATAGAGATACCTGCAATTGCTAAAGTGGCGGGGCCAGGGCTTGACACAGCTACAAGTGCGGCAAAAACAATCAGCGAGTAATTGATCTCGTTCATAAAAAGCCAACGAAAGTAACTTTGAGGTGCGTTGTGAACTAACGGCAATAGCCCTTCGCGCAGTGTAGCATTACAGAGTGTATAAGCGCAGCACCTCCGCTAATCCCGCTGTAGGCCGTCTCGGACGCAGGCGGTATTCGAAAGTCTATACTGAACAGGATTGAGAATCAGGCCAATTGTAATTCTACGTACTCAATGAGTTTGTTGCGATCAACGTGGAAACCATTATATTCCACTACCCCTTCCGGGTTAATCAGTATCAGCCACGGTGTACCTCCGGTTCTATAACCCTGCATAGTGACAGGCATTGCATGGGTGTCTTCATTACCAGGATCGTGACCCATGGTAATGGGCAGATCATATCGTAGTTGCAGTTTACGTACGTCGTCAATGGTATTGCTCCTGTAGCCTTCAAACACTGTTTGAATCCCTGCTATGGCTACTTGCGGATGATCATGAAAACGTTCTGAAAATGCCTGTAAAGTGGGGAAACCGCTGCTGTGACACCCGGGGCACCAGTTCTGGAAACACTTGAGGAATACCCACTTGCCGCGCGATTCTGTTACCGAGAAGTGGCCGGGTTTACCGTCGGCGTCTATCCAGTAGTCAAGCTTGATTTCGGGTGCTTTATGGCCCTCTATGCCGCGCGTGTTCTGGGCGTTTGCCGAGGCGCTGAAAACGGACGGCAGCGCGAACGTGCTGGAGACGATACCTGCCTGACGCAGAAAAGCGCGGCGATTTTTTAGTGTGTTCATTATACAAAACTCGTGTCAGTAGCAGCGCTGTTTTATTTGAACGTTCACATCTGAACGGTTCGCGTCGCCGAAAATTGGCCTGTTCGGTCTCACACCAACAGGTCGCAGTGAGCCACCGATGAAAAATAGAATACGCCACCATTCATAAACGAATAGGCAGGGCAAATGATTGCAGCTTAGTGAAAATTTCCTGGCAGTCCTACTGGACGCGTGATCGGTAATTGATGTGAGAGAGTTGCAAGAATGTGATGAATGCGAGCAAATTACTGGCCGAGCGCTGGTCACTCTGACACCGCGCGGAAAGGACCGTCAAAAAACCACAACACAGCAGGCACAACATAAGCGAGGACCAAGCTCATACAGCCATGAGCCGGGATGGAAGACCCATGCGGGTACTCAACGGAGTCGCCAGCAGCGGAGGTGTTTACCTGAATCGACCATTTGATCTGATTAAGCCCAGTCAGCCGCCTACCCTCATTGAACGCTGTGCGCGAGGGCATCCGTTTGCCAATCGGGGCTTCGGTGGGCAATTACCCCATGATGAAGGCACATGACGCAGCGAGTCAGTGCGTGAGCTGATCGTATTCCAGTAATAGGTATTTCGCAGGCCTCCCTTTTTTTGCGTTGCCATCGTCACTCATGATAATCAGTCGCGACTCGTTTCCTATAGATACAGAGTCGATGGATTCGACATTGTCGAGGCTAATAATTCCAGGCAAAGTCAGTGGCAACGGCGCATCTGACCCAGAGCCCGACCAGGTCCATAGTTGCGATACTTTTTTGCCATCGTTATCGTCGATCTCATTGACAAGTAAAAATGTCTCAAGCACCGGGTCGAAGCTCAGCGCACGGATCCCGCCACCTATGTCAAGCAAAACTGGCTCGCCGAATATCGGGGTAATATCGTCAGCGAACATTTCTGCACTATTTTCAATAGTCAATATCACTGAAGACTCCGCGGCCAACGGATTTCGCAACCCTAACAACAAGTGTCCTGTTTCGTTGTGGAAGGCCATGCCTTCAATGTTTAGATCGTCTAGTTCGAAAATTTCGCCGCTGCGCTCTTCTATACTGGATCGTAGTTTTTCGTCGGCCGCAAGGCTCTCTCGCAGATCTGTAACCGCCACAAGGTCACGAATGTTGCTACCCGTTATCTTGAAACGCAAAAGCAGCTCGCGAGCGTTATCACGCTCACCTTTGTTGTTGACTGAATGCGAAGTAATTGCGTATATGGATCCTTCCGCATCCATCGTAAGCGCTTCAAGATCGTTAAGCTTTCGCCCCGCGCCCCGCATGAGCTTAAGATCGACCGTTGGATTTTCTACCAGACTGCCATCGGGTGACGGCGTCAGCACACTGAAGGCGCGTGTTGCTTCATCTTCAACCACTAGTAATCGACCGTCAGGCAGTTGTTGCACTGCCGAGGGCTCGTATATGTCTCGTAATTCCGATATTCCAAGATTGGACAAACGCGGTATGGGCTGCCCGGCCAGCGAAGGAAAAGCATTCAGCAAGAATTTTTGCATGAAGAAAGCCAACACTGTTATCAACAAACCCCAGCGAAATATCATGTACGAAATATTTAACAGCTTGAACTTGCGATTGGCCATTTGTCCAAGCCAATACAACTGGTCGCTCATAGTGAAGTAAACCTCACTACGGTTGCGCATCAAGTCTTGCATTCGCGTCCAGTACTCTTGGGGAGTCATCTGAACACGATCCTCATAGATCAGTAGATTGCGATTGGTTCGAGCCTCTGACTCGCGGCTATGCAGGAAGAAGCGACGGAAATCTCGAAGGCGCGCTTCACCTTTACGCACAGCCTGTAACCACGAAAGAAGTGCGCCTATAAAATCAACTCGTTCTGGTGACGCAGCCAGTAGCGCAAAGATTATCGACGTGGCTGACGTTAGCATGAATAGCCCTGCCGGTAACAGCAACTCGGGTGAATCAGCTATCAGAAATGCACCTGATATCATCAATGCTGAGATGATGAACCCGTTTAGCGAGATCATGATATTAGCTTTCATGGCAGCGAGGGAAATGATGTCCAGCTCGGCCCGGTAAGCGTTGCGGAACATGGTCTCGATCGCTTTGTCACTTCCTGGTTGCTTCTTCCTATACTTTCTTTTTTCGCGTTTCGTACTTGCTGTTTGATCACGGCCCGCCTGAAACCTGGAGTCCTCTTTACTCACGGTCTAATATTTACCATCACGACAATTTCGACCTTTACTACACTACGGAGCTCTCTAAAAACACACCTGAATTCGCGACAATCAAACTGACCTTTCATGTAGTCTGAGTTCCAGCCTCCAGCGCGACATGTTCGGTCACAGTCTGTGTATGTGTTGAATGACATAACGAATAGTACTTTAAGCCTGGTGTTAACCCTAGTGTTGCATAAAATTTCGAGTCCAGAAGCTTACAGAGCTGTATATAAGTACCGATGGCGGCCCTTAGATGCTGCTATAGAAGCAGCGAAGCGGTTCTGGGCCGGAATTTTGTGCAACATTAGGGTTAAGATGGGAGTGCTCGGGCAGATTATGGTTAGTGAAGCAATAAATTATGCATTTCGGTTGTTCCTGCGCCTGTCTGGCAAGGGCAGATCCTGGCAAACAGCTCGCGCTATTCAACCGCCGAATAACGCCGCAGGGCGGGATACAGAGACGATCGAAATGCTTCGCTCATTGTTTCACGAACCTTTATATACGGTTATAACACATTGGCTAATCAGCGAAGAATTGCCATCG
>Ga0114957_1004349_pt1 | contig 12260 bp, 14 predicted proteins | sample BantaG_FD_87175 | JGI IMG/M metagenome (GOLD analysis project Ga0114957, IMG submission 87175) | Marine algal microbial communities from Bantry Bay, Ireland - BantryBay_4 metaG | ecosystem: Host-associated > Algae > Red algae > Unclassified | place: Bantry Bay, Ireland | collected 2014-11-21 | reverse complement strand
CTCGGGTCCAGCCGCCACGTTGCGGCAAAGATCCCATTGCCGAATCTGTCCTTGTGAAAGATTCGCCCAATGCGGAAACCGTCGCCGGTTCCGCACGTCGCGTGGCGCATCGACACGGCCTCCACCGTCGGCCGCGCCCGTCGGCCACCAGCCTCCCCATGTGGGAGACTCACCGCCTCCCCCGGCGGGTGACGCCCCTTCCCGTCCGAGGAAGCATGCCCGCCACTCCCAACACGCGCCCTGCTGTCGACGGCGTGGCGCCGCGACGGGGTTGGGGTACTCCCTACCCTGCCCCTCGCTGCCGGTGGTCCCCGCCCCCGCCGGCGGATGCGCCCCGTCGACATTGCGCGTGCGTGCGCGTGGGGGCGTCCTATGGTAGCCGCCCCGCCGGCCGGCGCCGCCGCAGCGTCGGCACCCCCTTGCCCCACCTGGCAGCGGCGACGGGCACGCAGCGGCCGCCCCGCCGGCCGATGGGGCGGGGGCCCCCGGTAGGGCGCACCCCGAGCCGCCTTTCGCATCGAGGCGTCGCGCGTGTTCGCGCGGGTGCGGCGGAAGCGGCGCACCGCCGCTGCCGCGCACCCGCGGCCGCGACGCCGACGGCGGCTCGGTGGGGGCGCGGCGGCGCGGCCGGCGCCGGCGCCGAGCGCCACGCCAAAGATGGGGATGCGGGGTTTTTCTCTCGCGCAAAGGACGTGGGAGCGCGTGAGGACAGGGTGGGGGGGGGTTCAAAGCCCGGCGAGGTCGTCCCGCTGGTCCGCCGTCCAGTCGCATGGTCGGCGTGGCGGAAACTGCGCTAGGGCGATTGGACGGGGCTCCCGTGGTGGCCGCCCTGTGGAGTGGGTGAGAAAGGGGTGGGAAAAAGAAAAAGAAGCTGTTTTGGTGTGGCGTGACAGTGGCGTACGTGTAGGTGGCATTGTGTCTGAGCAGCGTTGCCTCTTGTCAGAGCCCTTTCAAAATATGCACGTGACGCTCTAGTCACTCTTTCGTCGTGTGAAGACGGTTTTATTGTTTCGCGAGTCCAGGGTGTTTTCGCGAATGCGCTGTCAGTTCCCTGGACCTTAGTACAGCGTACTATACAAAACGGCACGTTGAAGAATAAGTTGCCTTTTCCAGTGCACGTTGCGGGAGTATTTGACCAAAAACGTCCCGGGCGGGCCTTTTTGCGTCCTATGTTGTCCGTCGACATCCCCAGCTTGTCTCTTGACTATAGAAAGAAGCGCACAGGTCTGCCCGACCATCGTACGAGTTTTCTCGAGGTGGCGACGTCTTCATCGTCCGTACGGTCCGCGGGAGCAGATCGTGGTTAAAAAGGTACGTGAGGGCAGGTGCGGTGTTGCCGGGGTCGTGGGGGCGGGTTGATCGAGACGGATGTGGTCACGCTCGCGTAAGTTTTTGAGACTTGTCGAAAACGTGGCTTCAGAGGCCTGAGAGAGCGTTTTCTTTGCGAATGTTCGAATGGGGGGTTGTGTGGTCGCGGATAGCGTGGCTGCTCGAGCGGTCGCGGCCGTTCCCGTTGCCTGTGGTCGACCGACGCAGCGCGGATGTCGACGGGATTGCCGGCTGACAACGAGGTGCTGTGGATCAGGGAGGTAGCGGCCCCCGAACGGAGCATGGGCGATGTGGGGGGCAGGGGCTGAAGGAAGAGCAGCGTGGTTTTTGAGGGTACATTGACCATGGGGAGCCGGTCGAGGTGGGAGGGTGCTCTGTGGTACGCGTGTCGCGCAACGCGAATTGCGTAGCGCGGTTACTGACCTTCATGTGGGCGGTGCTACGTGCGCTCTGGTGCTGGTGCTGATGATGATGAACCTCGGCGAAGCAGCCACCGGAAGCGTCCCGCGCCTCACCGCACCACCCGCCATCGTCGGCGGTTTTGCCACCGCCGGTTTTCACGCAATACACCGCAATGCACATGCCTTTCAATCATATTCCGGACGTAAAACAGAGGCATTGCAAAGAAACGTGGGATCCGCAGGGTTCCTCACAGAGAATTGAGGCTCGGCCATCACAAAGTCCCGTCCGGCAGTGGACTTGGTTGTTGTTCCATCCTCAAACCGCTTCTTTTGGGCGCCGATTTGTCTTTTGCTGCCTCAGAACCGGATGGCTCGGTCATCGAACGGCGCGGATCTGACGGCGTTGAGCACCCAGTCCTCGTGCTTCCGCACGGACCCCACGAAAACTTCACGGCGCTAAAGCATTCTCGAATTTGCAGCCGAGCGTCAGCACTCAGAGAGATGAGAGCGCCTGGAAACGGACCACAATCGGGGGGATACCCTAAAGGCACTGTATTTTCCACGCCATCGGCCCGTCCACTGGGTCATCGTCTTGGTCGCCCGCTCAATGTGGGTCGCTGACAGCGGCGAGATCGCTCAGGACGGCTTCCCTACGATGCATGGTCGACTGGTGACAGTCGACGACGAGCACATCTATGCGCTGGACCAATGGCACGAAGATAGAATCGCACTGACAACGGTGTGACCTCAAAATAGGGACGACATACGCAGAGCGGATGTGCTGTTCCAATGATTCTTCGCCACTGTTTCCTTCGTGCAACTCGGGACTTGCGAGACAAACGCAAGCACGCCTCTCGTCTGAGCTCATCCAATGGTGCTGCAGCATCGCCGCATTGCAGCGTCTTGTGCCTGCACGGCGCGCGGCATCCTGAAGTGCTGCGGTGCTGACTTGGTCGCGAGTGCGATGCGCCTACGTCGGTCACATTACCGGGGTGCCTTGCTCGGCACCGAAGCTCTTTGTTATGCGTCAACGGTGGAAGCCTCCCAAACCCGCTGCGACCGTTCTTATGTATTGCGTGAATGAGAGAACGCAACGCAGTATGACGTACAGTCTGCACTCTTTGTCATGAGTCGGACAGAGACGACGGCAAGAGAGAAGACAATCGAGCACAACGCGGCATACTGGAACCTGTTTTCACTTTCCTACAAACGCGTTGACAAACATCCTACGCCGGCGGTACTCAACGTCGGAGGTAAGTGTGGACGCCGGCATTGCCTTGAGGCCGTGCCGACGTACCCAGTTACCCCAGTTCACTTCGACACAAAGCACACTGATCACTTTCTCCAGCGGCACGGCTTCCAGTTAAGGTGCGCTTGCACCTGGAGCCATCTCCCAGCGAAGACGATCACAACCGTATGCCGTGAACGCGCAATTGTCCACCGGTGTTGCTCGAACGGCACGCTCCACAACAACAATCCGCTGCGCCAACGAGCTCTTCCCGAGGATGATGACGCGGGCGCGTCCCACGCTCTCGACCCCATGTCGGTTCGTGTACCGAATCCAATCCCACCATGGAGCGCCATAGAAGTCCTCCGCAGCGCGCACAATCGCGCAACACCCATCGCGACTCGTAGGTGCTTCCGGACTCAGCCGAGATCCAACCCCGATGGTCACTTCGTCTGTGTCTTCACTCTCCAGTGCCACCGCTAGTCCCAGCAGGTTCCGCTCCATTGTCACAACGCCGAACTCCATCTTCGGCCCGCTCGCACGGACTCTAGTGCCCAGGGTTGGAGCGGCGTTCTCCGACTGGCGGCTATCCTCCTTCTCGTCCCGCAGAAATATTGCCACTTGCTCGGCCAGGACCAGCTGCAACGTGTACTCCGACCTGCGATGATGAGTGCGAAGCCACGCGAGTTTGACTGCCTTGTGTAGCGCCTCATTAATGCCCGAGTCCCCGTCGCGCACGTTGCCACGCAACAAGAACTCGTCTAGAAGGTGGGCGAGTAGACGGTGAAGCTTGGTGGTGTGCTTCTCTCCAAAGATGCACTGGAAGTCGGATGCCACCCACTCCGACATACGGTGGCAAAGGACTCGCGCTCTGGCGACCGTGAAAGACGTCCTTGCAAAAATGTCTCGCGTCAGTGCTGCCAGCTCGCAGAGGCTTCAGGTCCAAACCGAGTGGTTGTCGGGACCGGAAGTCACTCCGACAGAGCCGGCAATCGAGAAAGGCAGGAAGTGCATTACCGAGCGGTGCTCAGCCCCTCTCAAAGTTGCTTGAATCGTGTCTGCCTTGACAAGATATCTGTATGTTAAGATGCAGAGGTACAGACAGGCAAAGGTTGGCAAGAAGGTTGCGGAGCGCTCCAATGAAAAGGCCCAGTCAGTTACATCCTTCGTTGCACCTCCCGTCTCCATGGATATCACGAAGTAATCCGTCCAGCTCCCAGTCCATGTGTCGACGGACGGTTCCCTACGTATCGGGTGCGCACAATACGTACCCCGGTTGTGCCGTCAGTACGAGATGCGTGCGGCATGCGTACGAGAAGCGTGTGTTGCAGCTCCGCAAGGTTTCCAGCACTGGACTATGCACCACGTCGCCGCCGTTGGACACCTTCTCTGCGTAGACGGGGATCTCGTTGCTGATCGTGCGCATGAGTCCAATGTCCAGCACCTGCTTGTGTTCAACACAGGAGCAATGAAAGCACTAAATCACACAACAGGCATGGGTAGCAGTCAGTGTGCCGACTCGGACGCGACCAAGGTTGCTGGTGGAAGAATAAACGACATGAGACAGCATAGACCAAGCACGCAGTGGTGAGGACACAAGAAGCGCAGTAATGACGGACGTGGAGCCTGTCGAAGCCTGGCAACTTGTACAGCATGAAACAGCCGGAGCCTAAACCAGCCCCGCCGGCCAGTGCCGGTACAATGCAATGCCCGCTGTATTCCGTCTCAAGGTCCTCAATCTCTCCGCCCATACCGTACACACTGCGCATACCTGCTTCCTTCATCTGCGCTGTCACAGTCTTGAGCACACTTCTTGCACGGGGCCGCTTGTCCCCGACATTCGAGCTTGCGTTGGAGCGGGCCATGCATGGCGTGCAATCGTACGTGCTGCCGTGGCGCTTCAAGCACAGTACCGCTCGTTCTTCCGGTTGGTCACACACGCAGAGGAGTACGCGAGGAGACACAATGACCGTAGTTCCATCTCGGAGACGCATCTCGGCGCCGCAGGGACTCGCGAGCATGCACCGATAAAAGACGAGGCCAATGGTACGCTGTTACAACTCTGCGCGCGCCTGAGCGGCCTTTGGCTTTGACATGGGCTCGTGCTTCGGGGCGACGGAAGGCACGTATGCGACAGTGTACCAGCCAACCTTGCTTGTAACGATGTTGACCACGCGCATCCTGATGGGGTAGGCGGACACGGCTACAGCAACCGAAGGTAGCATCACGAAGAAAACAGCTAAACAAGAGCAGAACTCGATTGGGTGAGGCCAAAAAGAATGCCAGCAACATTGCCGGAGAACAAAAGTCCACAACGTTAGCATGTAAGGCCGGACGAGAGTACTCCAGGCGGCACGTTGTGTGCACTTCGCATGCTGTAAGACTCTTCTCGCTCTAGAACGACTAGCAAAGAATAATAACATACCTACAGAAGTACTCAGAGTCGTGCCATCTGCGTAGAGGTAGACCGCAAGCATGCGTACGTCGTCGTCAAACATGCGGCGGACGTCGTCGCGCTGCGCCTTGAACGACTCGCCGTAAAATATGTCGCAGAGGATGCGCTCCTGACTTTCTCTATCAACAGGTGGCACAGGGCTCTGGGGCAATCCGCATGAGCACCGCATATCGGCCCGGAGACTCCGAGGTCCGCCGCCGACATCTGATGCATCGCGTCCTTGGCTGACACGTGGCGCGCCACCGCAAGCATCACGTGCGCATTACTCTGCAATGCGCGCAGCTCGTGCGAGCTCCGAGTCTGGGGCCTCGTCATCCAACCCGGAGCTCCCGTCGTCGGCGTCGTCGTCGCCACTTTTGGCATCGGTCGATGCGGTTGATGCCGCCATGCAAGAACAAAACGGGCCGTGACGCTCCCACCTTATCGTCAAAGCGCGCCGCAGCTCGTACTGTATGATGTCGATGCCGTCCCCGTAGATCACCTTGTACGTCCGTCCTTTGATCGGGAGCTCAGCGGTCTTCCCTCCAAGCCTACACAGTAGGCGCCGCTTCTCTGCGCGCACGGCGTTCCAGAAATAGAACAATGAGGGAAAGCGCGTGGTGAAAGGAGGCCGCTCCGCACCCATTGCCTCCTCAATCTCAACTACCTCCTTGTACAGTTCCCTTGTCTGGACGCGTGAGAGACCTGCCCCCCCAGACGTGCACACGTAATTAAAGACGCTCCTGAGAGCCGGCGTGTCAAATCCAAGGCCCTCCGCCATCCGCTGAGCAGCGTCGTAGACAGGCTTGCCTCGCTCCGCATCATTCAGCTCCGCAAAGTGCTTCAGGACCTTCCCGCAGAAGGTGTCGCCCGCATCGCCCGGTAGCAATTGAGCGGACGTGTCGTCGTCATTGAAGTTGAAGAGGCTGTCTAAGTCGTCCACATCGGCCGCGTCGCCGGCTTCGCTGCTGCGGAGCCCACTGCCGTAGTCCGTATCTAGGTCCAGGTCGCGCTCAAACAAGTCTTTCACACCGGGCAGAGGCGGTTTCAAGTGAAATGGAGGGGGGGGGGGGCTCTTCAAGTGTGGTACCTTCTCATCATCCGATGACGAGGCAGTGGGGATGGGTGGTGCGGAGGTAGATTCCCGCGGCAGCCCCGTCGTCGAGCCGTGAGATCTGCGCATATGCCGGCCGACGTTCATGCGTAAAGGAAACGTTCGCCGGCACCCCGGGTACAAGCATCGGAACATGACCAAAAGAAGCTCTCCACACTGATCACTATATGCATGCAAACAGAAAGCAATGCAAGAGGCAATGCACGACAACGCACGCAGTGCGTGATGTCACATCCGACGCCACGCGCATGTGATGCGCCGTAAATGAAGTCAGCAGTGCGACTCGCAGTGATCACCCCCCACCCGCGACGACATACACCGATGAGAGGGGGTGGGCCGTCGATCTAGAGCCCCAGCAGCTGACGACAGTCAGTCGTGCGCGGAGCGGGCAAGCACCAGCTGTCGCCCACGCGAAATAGGGGCACTCGGCGCTCCCAGAAAGAGATCGCGCTACATCTTTGGCTCCAAAAGCCCCAGACCAACCGCTTCTGGCGCCCTCTTCGGTTGTCCTGTTGGAGGTACAGATCTCTTCGATCAGCGCCCCACAGGCCTGGCTTCGAGTGTCATGTGCACAGGCCCGCATCGTGTGGCCCAGAGGACGCGGTTTTGGAGCCGACGACTACGCGAGAATAAATCTCACGCGGCGGCCCACAGCATCTATTGGACGTTGCCGGCCATGCCATTGTGCTTTACAGAAATAATATCTGGATGCTGACACGAATGGTCCCGTACGACCGGTCAGCGACGGAGGCGGATCGCAGACCGAGCCAATCACGGTCGATTGTCCCTGGCGCTGACGATCGAAGTTGACCAGATGCTTTGAAGACGTGGGTGGACCGATGAGTCGTGACATCTTCTGGGGCTCTTTTCACTGTAACCCTGAGAGCCCCGCCTGGTGCTCCGCGTCACGCATTGCCTCGAAGCGACACGAAGGACTCTCATTAATGATACGCAGTGTCCCCTCCTCTGGCCCACTGCGTGCCCTCGAATTTTCATTGAAAGACCCTGCTGCTTTCGGAAGCGACGTTGAGGCTTTTCGGAGGCGGTCAGATGGACGCCGCGGCATTGCGCCTCCCGGGCCGCAGCGGCCGGCAGCAGATTTGCTCTGGGTACCGCTGCTGTGCTCGCTCCGCTTTGGGCTCCAATGGCGATTTTCGAGGCTGCGACGACACCGGTTTGGCTGTCTTCGTCACCAATCCCTCGCCGGCCAGTGTTTCGCTTCCTGGTCGCTGGAGCTGCAGGACCTCGACTTGTCTGTGGCGTGAGCGCATCGGAGTTCAACGAGGGTGCTGATGTCCCCGAGCGCAACACTTTCGCGGCCATCTCGTCCTCGCTTCCACCTGTCTCGCTCCAGCGGCTAAGGCGCGCCGGAGGAGGCGCTCCCGGAGGGAGAGTCGGCACGCTTGGTGTGGCCGATAGCTCGCATTTCGCGACGCTAGACACGGCCAGCACCAGAGCCGTTGACGAGCTCATCCAATTTAGCGTGCTCCTCTCCTCGGCGCGGCCCCCATCATTGACGGAGACCATCATGGCACCCAAGCTATGGATCGGCCCGTGTTTGAGGGATTGTCTGGTAGCTCGATGTCTTGCGTTGCGGCTGTGTTTTTTTATCCTTGATTACCTCTGTTTTTATCTGCACGCATCCTGTCGGGAACAACTGTCGTTTTTGTGCAAGCTGCTAACGCGAACGGAGTGCACGATCTCTCTTGCCTCGCTCTGCTCTTTTATTTGTTGATACTACCACTGTGCCTCCACAGAAGGCCCATGAGCCTCGTCCTCCTGAAGCGCCATCCAGTACCCGCGTACCAGTGCACCTATCGACGGGGAGGGCTCGCACGAAGGTACGTCAATGGACACGCATTGTATATCATCGTCATGCATCGCGAAGACATTCATGCATTATATTCGTAATGCACAGCAATACGCATCGCATGTTATCTGCATGCGATGCGTGTGCATTGCAGACGCCGCTCGTACGGCTCCTAACATTTGTTTCGTGGTTTTTGTCTCCGCGCCACGTTCTTGGACGCTTCCTTCATCTCCATGTGACTTCAGCAGACGTGCGCTCGTCCCGGCCCCCCCCCACCTCCTCGACTGCCTCCACTGATTCCCTCGTCAGATCCGAGCGCAGTGGACGTGCAGTCGACCATGACCCACAACCCGGCTTCTTCCGTGGGATCGGTGCAAAACAAAGGCCAACACCGGCCGATACGGCCGGAGAGCGCGATCCCTCCGACTGCCGGCCGCTCTGGCGCCGCCACCCTGGAAGGCGTAGGGAGCTCTGCTCGTCCCGCTAAGTGTGGGTCTCAGAAGCCGCCGCCTTTTTCGTCAAGCTCCGAGTCTGAGTCGAGCCTCGTGGCAGCGGAGCAGGCGGCAGACCGGGAGGCAGTCGAACGGCTCAAGGAGAGGATGCTGGCTGCTGAGGAGGAAGCGGCGGCTGCAGCAGCTGCAGTCATTGCGCAAGCAGACGAGATGGAGGACTCTTACCCCGCTTCGGCTCTTGCGCTGCCTCCGCCTCCCTCACCTCCCCGTCGGCTTGCGCCACTTGGACGCTCGTCCAGCGGCGCTGTCGGTCCCTCAGGACAGGCACTGGCGGTGGGTACTGCCAGTGGTAGGTTCTCGAAGAACCGTGGAGCTGGGGCGCCGCGCAAGGTGTCCCACAAAACCCGCCGCCCAAGAGCAAGGCTCCAACCTCTGGGAAGCGAAAAGGCCGCCGCTTGTCGCGTGAGGCGGTTAAGAAGCAGGGTGTCGAGCTCACGGACGCTATCCGGGACGTGCTCAGCGAGCGCCTGTTGGGCCTAATGCGGGACCCAGAACAGCCGGACGACGTCTTCCTGTCGGCGGGCGAGTCGCAGGACTTCTACATTGGGGTCATCGCCACCGCCGCCCCCGCCACGTTCTAGCGCGCCGAGGAGATCGCCTCGCTCCCTGCTGTGGTGCGACAGAAGTACAAGTCGCCCCAGCAGACGAAGCAACGCAAGAAGAAGGCTAAGGGAGCCATCGCCCAGGCAGGTGGCGTGACCAATGCCACGCGGAAGCGGCGGGTTCAAGACATTTTGGCGTTTTGCGGGGGCGCACGCTCGGCGGAGCACTCTTCGCTGGGGCGGTCGATTTGGACGTCCTGGTCCACTGCAGCACAAAGCACCGAGATCTCCATTGTGGACAACGGTGACGCCAACCTGCCAGCTGCGGAACTGGTCAAGAAGCGGGTGCTCTGGTGGCTGCAAGGGCGGCGCTACATCAAAACCGATGCTGGTCGAAAGGGCGTGTATGATGCAATACTGTACTACTTGAGCCGCATCGGCGCAGGCCAGAGCCGGCACACCAACAAGATCAGCAATGGGCGGCTGGTGCTGAGGATCCACCTGAGCCAACTGGCCTTCGTGTTGACAAAGGTAAGGACGCGGGCGGCCCCCTCACCACGACCTACTGCAATCGACACGCATTTCACTGTTTTGTCACACAGTTCCCACGCAATACGCTACGTATTATGGATGCATTGTCATGTCACATGTAATACGTGTATTATGTGGGAGACGTCACGCATTGTGTAAGAAACTGACGCCTTGCATATGCGCTTTTACCCACGCTTCGCCAGTCGGGACTCGTCCTCCCTGTACATTCGAAACAACCTCTGGCGCGATGCGTACGGTGACAAGGCCAACGCCATGTGCTCGGGGGTTACGCCTTCCCACCGAGCTGTCTGGTGTGATGAGCTCGGCTGGCTTCCCGCGGAGGCCAACAAGGACACATGTATTTAAGTGCTTATGTTACAGACGGAAAAGGACGATAAGGACTGCGCCACGGTGAACGACCCCGAGTCAACAACGACGCCGGCCCCAAAGGCACGCAATGGCCGACTGCTGACCAAACGTGGGAGTGGAACGTCAAAAGGCGCCTTGTTGCAGGCGCTGGCCGCATTTCAAGACCCATCCATCGAGGAGGAGGATGAGGTTGACGACGACGACGTCCGTGTCGTCGATGGGCAGCCACGTGTGCGGGGCCGCAACTTCGACAGCGCCAGGCGAGCCCGCCTACGTGGAGAGCTGCACACTTCTGCCGCAGTCAAGCACAAGAGCACTGTGGTCAAGAAGGAGAAGCGCCCGAGGAGCAAGAGCCGGAGCCTGGAACTTACAACGTTGGACGGCGACAGCGACGACGACCAGTCCTGTTCTGCCAGTGATGGTCAAGACGACGGAAGCACAAGCGACGAGGACGGGTCGGAGAACGGGGAGGTTAAGGACGACGAGGTGGACGAAGAAGTTGACGAGGGCGATGAGGAGGGCATCGCGGGCGATGAGGAGGATGACGAGGGCGACGAGGAGGGTGACGAGGGCGACGAGGAGGGTGACGAGGGCGGATTGTCGGACGGGGATGTTGATGACGACAAGGTTGACGATGACGTCGATGGCGAGGATGACGAAGCGGGCTACACGGGCGACGAGGACGGCGATGAGGAGGTCGACGAGAGTGGCGACGAGGTTGGCGAGAGCGATGTCGAAGAGTGAGAGTGATGGTCGGTGAGTTTGTTGCAGTTCTATTTCTCGACACTGTCCGTGGACGTCGGCAGCCATGGCTTCAAGCTGGGGTCGGAGTACGAAGGGATTCACTTGACATGATGCGCAAGTGATATGTCGATACTAATGATCGTGCTTTGGTACCTTGTCGTGTGCGCGTGATGGTCGGATGATCGTGTGTTCATGGCTGATTTTTTTCCTCCGGTTTGTACTTTCTTGCAGAACGTTTGGCCTCTTCGCCCCGCAGGTGCACGTGTTTCTTTGGACGGCCACGTCGCACGTACGCTTCGACGTACGCCTTTCTTCACGAGTTGCGTGCACGTAATACATCAATATTCAACGCGTTGCGTTTTTCTTCAAGTTCTGCCCTGTGCAACACGCCGCGATCTTCGTTCCTACCTGGGTCTCGTGTGCTGGCGTGTGTCTTGTGCCTCTTCATACTCACGTGCCTCCTTTCTCAACGGACACTCGCGATACGCCCTTGCACTCATCCGTTGTGATCTTTCCTGCTCCTTTCTCCTGGGACCGTTGCGCAGGAGGTGAGCTGACCTGCTTTCCGAGCGCCGTTCGAGGTGGCCCGCATGGCACTTTTCGCATGTTTCGGAGTGGAATTCTTCTAGACTTCTTACAACTATCAAACCCGCTAGTTCAATACGCGTCGTACAGAGCATGTATTACATTTGAAAAAAGTTCTCAGAGGCCCTGAAAAAAGGACGTTATCCGCTTATGTCGGATAAATATATGTATCACAGAATGCACGGCCCAAGCAATGCCTTACGATACGTCCTGCGCATGCCCTACACACGCAATAATGACTAAAGTGAAAGGCGTTAGTAATGCATTCGTATTGCGTTGTGGCACAACCGCCGACGATGGGCAGCGCCCCGCGCGCGCGTCGGCAGCAGCGGCGGCACCACGACCGCCGCCGCCGCCCGTCGGACCGTTGGTGACCCCACCCGCGGCGTGCGTGGCGGGCGCGCAACCGGTCGGCGGCGGTGTTTTCCTTTCTCCTTTTTTGCCCGCCGTGGACCCCCGTCGTGCTGAACGACGCGCGACGCGCGCGCTCCTCCGCCCGCGTGCGCCCCGCCCCGTTGCAAGCCGTGCGCGAGCCGGGCAGCGGGCGTGGGGCTCCCTTGATGACTGGTCGCGCCCGCCACCACATCGAGCTTTGCGGCCGCGTCGACTTCCGCTGCAGCGTCGGTCGCCGGCGGCGCGCTGACGGGCGGCGGCGGCGGCG
>Ga0114957_1004345_pt1 | contig 12270 bp, 10 predicted proteins | sample BantaG_FD_87175 | JGI IMG/M metagenome (GOLD analysis project Ga0114957, IMG submission 87175) | Marine algal microbial communities from Bantry Bay, Ireland - BantryBay_4 metaG | ecosystem: Host-associated > Algae > Red algae > Unclassified | place: Bantry Bay, Ireland | collected 2014-11-21 | reverse complement strand
TAAATAAATTAGCAACAGGAATGTTTGAAACAGGAAGGATTAATTCCAAGTGAAGCGCAGGAGCTAGTTGTTGATTACCATCATAGGAATAAGGAATCCGAACACCAGTACCCGTAAAAATAAAAGTAAGTGCACTATTGGTATCCCAGTCGGGTTGATTTAGCATTTCTTGAACGATATTGTTTAATTCGGGCGTCTGTTGCTTGATGCCAGAATCATTCGTACTATTCCATTCTTCGGGCTGCCAGTTAACCGTTGCGTTGGTGCGGGGTCGGGAGCTGATATTTTGAGGCGTGCTTTCGAAGGTCAGTGAATTACCTGATGCGTGTCCCGCGATGGTTAGGTTCGCTGATCCAGTGCTACCAGATGAATTAGCGGTTGTAAATTGTATCCAGGCACGACTCACTGTAGCACCAGCAGGAATATTCAGTTCATCAAATCTAAATCCTACTGTTTGGTCACCACTCCAGTCATTAACAATATTAATTCCGCTATCATCCATTGTGAGGAAGCTTTGCTCGAAAGGTTCTTCAGCATCATCGTTGGTATCATTGATACGAGCTACGATAGTAGCGTTATAGGTTTGAATACCTCCGGTATTGGTAATGCCGGGGCTAGGTGCGGTAAAAGTTTGAAATTGACTAGTGCCATCCATTTCGCGACCATAAGAAGTATTGGCCGAAAGAGAAGGAAATGTCACCTCATCTACCAATGTGTTACCATCGGGTGCATAAAGATAGACCTCTTGTCCGTCTGCACTTAGTTTAAAATCAATATGGTGTGGCCCTTGCTCTGGGTCTTTATCTGCCCATATAACAAGAAATCCACCAGCGGGAATTGTGGTTAGATTTGGGTCGGTAGCTGGAATTTCCCAAAAATCAGGCACTGCTGTATCTTCCGTAAAGTAATATCCTGCTATATTGACTGGGGCCGAACCCGCATTGTAAAGCTCTATCCAGTCATCAAACTCCCCTGCCTCATCGGCCAGTACATTATCGTTTTTAGCCATCAATTCATTGATGTAGAGTTGGGCTGATAGCGAAAAGGTGGTAAGGGTAAGTAAAAGAATAGTAGTTAGACGGATTAGGTTTGTCATGATTATGGTAATTTGTTGACAGGATCGTGGTGTAGATGATAATATATATTGCAACACTTTGTCTTTCGACAAATGAAATTGAAAAATAATAACAGCTTGAGTATTTTGAAAAAATCAGTACAGGGAAGGAATAACGCTAATATGAACGTAAAGCACCAGAAAATTTGACCAAAAATTATCTGATTTTTGTAATGATTTAAAAACAAAGATACGCTATTTTGAGGATGATTTCCAGTATATTAATTGGCATGATGTCAGAAATTAGACGATATGGGAGAGATAATATTGTTTTTTTTGGAAAATACCCTAAATATGTTACAAATTATCTAAGAAATTAATATATCTTTGTGCAGCAATTTAATATTGCACTTTTCCAAAAACCTTTCTTAATTCTCAACAACCGAAATTTAATTTAGAGAAGTAGTATTATGTACTGCTTTTATTACTATCAGTATCGTCGAAGGGACTTGACGAACAAGGTTGCATTATTTCATACCGAGAAAGCCAGATCTGGCAAGGTCTAATTCCACTATTAAATTTTTTTTTATTTTCAATTGTTTTTACAAACAATTGTAATCTCATGATTTTTCATTCCGACCACACACTATTAAAAAAGGAATGAAATTTCTCGAATCTGTTTTTGGGATGTCTCCCTCTCCTTTCAGGTGGAGAGGGGGTTTTTTTGTTTGTTCAAAAAACTAAAGTACCCTACTAATAAAATCCAGAATATCTTCCACGTATTTTCGATCATTGCTCAGACGAGGTACTTTATTTTGATTACCAAACTTACCTCGATGTCGCATCCAATTTAAAAAACTTCCCGTAGGTAATACTTTTAACTTAAGTTGGTCTAATGCCAAATCTTTATAGCGTTTGGCAGCGTAATCCGTATTGACTGCTTGTAAATTTTCATCGAGGAGTCGAGTGAAATTATCCAAGTCTTCCGGATGTTTTTCGAACTCAATGAGCCACTCATGTCCTCCCTTTGTTTTGTTGCCCATGTAAATAGGAGCTGCTGTATACTCAGAGACGATGCTACGTGTAGCAGTGCAAGTACGTTTGAGTGCTAGGTTTGTGTTAGAAACGATTACCTCCTCCCCAAAAACGTTAATGTATTGTTGTATTCGTCCGGTAATTTTTATTTTATGAGGATGGAGTGAAGTGAAAATAATGGTGTCTCCGATTAGATATCGCCATAGACCAGCGTTGGTGGAAATGAGCAAAGCATAAGGTTCGTCGATCACTACCTCCGACAAAGGAATGGCAATAGGCTGGTCACTATGCCATTCACTGGCAGGTAAAAATTCAAAGTAAGTTCCGTTGTCCAGCAATAATAACAGGTCATCTCCATCCAGTTCATACTGCGATGCGAAGTATCCTTCAGAAGCATTATATACTTCCCAATAATTGACTTGATCGGAAGGAAGGAGTTGTTGAAGTTGCTCTTGGTAAGGAGCAATGCTGACGCCTCCGTGAATATAGGTTTCAAAATTTTTCCAGACTTCAAGCATATTTTCTGCACCACTTTCTGCTAATATTTGACGGAAGAAAACGATGGTCCAGGTTGGAACTCCTCCCACCATTTTTATCTGTTCGGCAAGATCAGGCTGGATGGCGAGAGCCACCATTTCTTTGATTTTTGCTTCCCAATCGGGCTGCAATACCGTAGCGATATCTGGTTCAAAAAAAGGACGAGCAATGTATGGCATATTCTTGATCATCAGTGCGGACACGTCCCCACAAATCGTTTCAGGAAAGGGCTCATAATGGTTATTACTACCAGCCATGAGAAAGTTTTTTCCGGAAAAGATGCTACAATCCGGACGGCGGTTGTATAATAAGGTCATAGTATCCCACGAACCCTTAATATGGTTTTGTTTGAGGTTGAGATCAGAGACGGGTAAAAACTTGCTTTTATCGCTGGTTGTCCCCGAAGATTTAGAAAACATTTTGGTCTGCCCTGGCCAAAGGATGTCTGTTTCACCCTTCATCATCCGTTGGATATAGGGTTTCAGAGTATTATAATCCTGAACAGGAACAAGGCGGGCAAAATCAGCAGAAGTATAAATGGAGTCAAATTGATGCTGTTTCCCCCATTCTGTCTCGCGGGCAGTCTGAACTAGTTCGGCTAACAGTTGCTCCTGCGTTTGGATTGGAGCAGCAATAAACTGTTCAATCTGATTAAAACGGCGAAGATAATACCACCTAAAGAGGTTGTTGGCAATGTTTCTCATATTGAAGAAGGATAGCGTAAATTGCTGGTTTAACATAAACTCTAAGCAACTTCTTAATAAAGCTAAGATTTTTTCTATAAAAAAAGACATTTGGTTGATCTTTTCGCCTTAAAAAAAAATATGCTTATATTTATCATCCATTAAATTATCATAGATATGGGCCTCACACTCCACTACCAAGGAAAAATTAAAGACATTGGTCAAATAGCAGTACTTCAGCAAGAAGTTCAGGATATTTGTGAGACAATGAACTGGAAATATCGGACAGATGCTATCGTATTTGACCTCCCACCTGCGGTAATGCAGCAGATCGGTATGGCGGAATATGATAAAGTAATATTAAATGGCGTTAACTTTTGCCCCCACCCCAAATCAGAATCGGTAAACTTATATTTTAACCAACAAGGGAAACTAGCTAATCTGCTAACGCTGAATTTTGCGGATACTAATACTGATCCGGTTGCTGCCTTTTCATGCTTTACTAAAACACAATTTGCCGGGCCGGAAATTCACATCGCAATTGTTAAGTTGCTAAAATATTTAGACAAAAAATATGAACTGTCCATACATAGTGAAGATGAAGGAGAGTATTGGGATACCTTGGATGAAAGCCGCCTGAATAACAATTTTGAACGTAATGAAGTCCTTCAGGATATGGTAATGCACGCACTGGAAGGCATTGAACTCACCCCAACTATGGATCCTGCGGAAATTCTCAAGCAAATTGATAATTATCTCAAAAGAATCGGTGAAAAAAACTAAAAAACACTTACCTTCAATACTCATCTGATCTCTCTCAACACTATGTAAACTACCACTTTTAGGGTAATTTTTGTTTATCGCTTTTATAAGAATAATAGATTCCCTATATTTACACTTCCAAAGTAGTAATAATTTACACTACAAAAAATCCGATTTTTCCCAAACGCTCAATTCTTTTAAGGCATTACAATATAACAATTTATATTGTTATAAGTATTCACCTATTTAAATACGTCAGACAGTACGTGTTTAAACACTCCCCCCAATGTAGACTCTACTATAAACTAAAGAATAACACACTTTCTTTACTATTAATATTTTCAATTTTTTAACATTATAAAACTTAGACACTCATGAAAAAAATGTTTCTATCATTAGCACTGCTAATGTCATTCGGCCTTGTATCGGCTCAATCAAACATTAGTAATGTACAACAACTTGGTGACGAGAACAACGCTGGTATCACACAAAAAGGAGCTACTAACGCAACTTTAGTTATCCAAAATGCGGATAATAACGCTGTAGAGCTTAGCCAAGCTGGTGCAGGTAACGTTGGAGAAGTACAACTTTCCGGTGGTGATAACACAGTTAACTTAGCGCAGGTTGGTGATGCCAACAATGCAGTTAGTTTAATGGCTGACGGTAACAACACTTCTGACATTTCTCAGGAAGGTAATCAGAACACTTTACGTCAAGAAGTTGCAGGTACCGGTTCTACCTTAACTGGAACTCAGCAGGGTAATGCTAACAAAATCATTCAGACTCAAACTGGTGCAGGTAACAATACTGCTTTCGTTCAGCAGGTAGGAGACAATAACCTCGCTACTCAAGAACAAAATGGCGAAAACAGTAGTATCTCTGTTGACCAATTAGGAAATGATGGTGCTGCTATCATTCAGCAGACTGGATTATCTAACAACATTTCTGCTATGCAGGAAGGTAATGCTAACAGCATGATTGTTAATCAAAATGGTAATAACAATTTCGCTGGTGCTGAAAACCAAGTATTGTTAGATCAGTTTGGTGACAACAACGAAATCCTTCTTTCTCAGGATGGTGACCAAAATGCAAGTGCAATCATGCAAGAAGGTAACACGAACAGTGCTATCAACGCGCAAAGTGGACAAGCTAACAACAGTATCATTCAGCAGATGGGTAGCCGTAACGCTGCAACTGTTTCTCAGTCTGAAAACTAAGCAATTGAACATTCCTTAAAGTCAGTAATGACTTTATTGAAGAAATTATCATTAGCCGATTGCCAACCCGGTGATCGGCTAATTGATGATTTTATCCTAGCTCTATTCGTTCTCAATTTTGCACTATTATGAAAACTTTAAGCAAACTTACTCTTCTCGTTTTTTTCCTATCTTCAGGATCACTCCTTTTTGGACAGACACCCGAAGATCTCCTTCAAGAATCTTCTCAATTGCTCGATCAGGAAATTCGCGCCCAAAATGGTAATCAAACCACCATTCAACAGCAGGGACGGGGTAATGAGGCGGAGATAGTACAACGACTTACCAACGAAGACAAAGCAAACGTAGCTCAACTCTTACAGAGCGGAGATTTCAACCTCGCGCTGATCCGACAGGACGGACAAGCCAATCGACTGGCGCTAGTCCAACAGGGGAGCGACAACTATTATGAACTGGACTTAGAGGGATTTAATAACAATATCGCTATTGTACAAAAAGGAAACGACAATCGTATTATCCAAAAACTTAACCGAGTAGATGGACTAGATATTGAATTGATTCAGGTAGGAAACGATAATGAAATTATTCAGATTCTGGAAGGAAATATAGAGAATAAGCAAATAAAAATTATTCAGGAAGGGGATGGTTTGAGAATGAGAATCGAACAATCTAAGTTATAGCCTAAATCTATACTTGTTTTTTACTCCCAACCCCTTGCTATTTGATGAAATCATCATTATAATAAGTCATATCATGAAAAGGGGATTTATCTTACTACTTATCATTAATGGTTTTTTGGCCGTTCAGCTAACTGGACAGACGGAAGCAGTAAGCATACATGCGTGGATTGAAAAAGAAGAACAATCCGCAAAAAGCAAAACCGAAATTCGTGGTATGATTGCCAACGAATCAAATCAAGAAATTACGCTTTATCATCGCCTTGAAGTGACTAAAGTCGGAACTAGCGGAACTTCTCGACATCAATCTAAAGGTAGTTTTACAGTAGCTCCTCAAGAGACTAAGGCAGTCGCTCGCAGTAGCTTTTATTCCTCCAGTACCCAAACGTATCAAGTAAACTTTCGCATTTTTAATGACTTGGGAGAGATATTTTCTGACTCTCTTCATTATCCAACATCCATTATTGCTGCGACAAAAAAAGAACCAATAATCACATCTACCACCCCCGCAACACCTTCTATCGAAAAACAAAATAACTCTAAAATAATTCCTTCTGAGAAACCCTTGGAAAAATCATCTGAAAAAAAGATAGTTCAAAATCCACCCCCTGCACTTAAAAAAATCATTTCAACTCAAAAAGTAGTTACCAAGATACCCGTAGATGTATTAGAAATTGATGGGTTGATTATTGATGAAACGCGCTCTAAAATTGCACGAGATTTTTATGATCTTTTTTATAAAAAATGGGTGCCGCCATCAGGCGCCAGTAATTATTCTCTTTTTGTTAGAGAAGCACCCTCACGAGGGCGAGGCGCACGCGTTTCGCTGACATTGAATGAGCAGAAAATATTTGAAAATTTTGTTCCGCCCCGTTATGATGCCCTTGAAGAAGTGGTGAATTTTGCGATACGTATTGCCAGGGCTAGACTGAACACCAAAAAAACAATCAATCAACAGTTGAACGAAGAGGATCAAATGGGCAGTGGAATCTAATCCATTATTTTAAACAACTTCGATCTATAAAAGGAAAACATAAACCGATAACCATGAAAAATTACTTTATTTTATCCAGCTTAACCGTATTACTTTTCTTCCTGATGAGCAGTAGCGGAACTGCTCAGGATTTGGTCTACAAACCAATCAACCCAGCTTTTGGAGGAGAAACCTTTAACTACCAGTGGATGCTCAATTCTGCTCAGGTACAAAACCTTATTGAAGAACCAGAAGACGATACCTTTAATATCAATCGAGGATCGAGCCTTGAGGATTTTGCCGAAAGCCTTAACCGTCAATTACTGAATCAGATTTCACGGCAGGTAGTAACCAGTCAGTTTGGAGAAGCAGGATTAGAAGAAGGATCTTACACCGTTGGTAATTTTCAAATTGAAGTTAATAATACCACAGAAGGATTGTCTATCACTATACTGGATACTGCATTGGGAGAACAAACGCAAGTGATTATTCCATTTTTTTGATAGATACCCATTGAATGTTATCTAATAAGCTACTATCTTTGTAGTTCACTAGCCTGATCTTTACTCCCACCACAGTAGTGATCCTCTACTTTTTCCTCCGTTATTTAAAATTTTGACACCAAAACAATCTCCTCTTCTTCCTGTACAGGAAGTTAGAGCTTATCTAAACTTTCATTAATTGACTGCAATTGGTACAATCATGAAAGTTTTGACAAGTTCTTAGAAAATTTTGACGAATGAAGAAAACGAATCTACTTCTATACGCTATACTGAGCATAGGTACCCTACTTTTTTTCTCTGCTTGTAGCTCTCTGCTACATCAACCCGTTGTGTCCACCAAAGCTCGACTGGGTGAGCAAACCCAATCTACCATCGAATTAAAAAATCTGCCGGAAGCAAAGAATCCTGTTATCGTAGCAGTCTACAAATTCCGTGATCAGACAGGACAATACAAGCCGAGTGAGAATGGTGCCAATTGGTCTACTGCCGTTACGCAGGGAGCTACCACCATTTTAACCAAAGCCCTGGAGGACTCCAACTGGTTTATTCCCATTGAACGGGAAAACATAAGCAACCTCTTGAATGAAAGAAAAATTATTCGCTCTAGTCGTGCTCAATACAATACGGAAGGTGAGAAAAACAACCAAAATGATTTACCTCCATTGCTTTATGCAGGGGTCATCCTCGAAGGGGGAATAATTTCTTATGATGCCAATGTTATCACCGGAGGAGCAGGACTACGATATTTTGGTGCAGGCGCATCGGGCCAATATCGACAGGATCGTATAACGGTTTACCTTCGGGCCGTTTCTACCAGCAATGGAAAAATCTTAAAAACAGTTTATACTTCTAAAACAATCCTTTCTCAAGCAATGGATGCTGGCTTATTCAGATTTGTACGTTTCGGTCGACTGCTGGAGGCAGAAACCGGATTCACATACAACGAACCTTCAGAACTCGCATTGACGGAAGCCATCGAAAAGGCAGTCATGAGTTTGATTATTGAAGGGGTAAAAGAAAATCTTTGGGAACTTAAAGAAGCACGCGAAGTAGTATCAGATGCCTTTATAACTTATGATAAGGAAAAAGCAAAAATACCACAAACCGATATTTTTAATAAATTTTTAGACAATCGACGCAAAAGATTTGGCGTCAACCTGGCAACTTCCAGCCTTCAGTATCGTGGAGATTTTGCTAACCCTGCTATCGCTACCGGAGCAGAAGTGGGATTACTCTTTAACCCAAGTCCAAACTTCGGCTTGTCTCTGGACTATGGCTTGAGTCAATTGGCAACCAAAGAGGTTTTTCGGAAGGATGTCTGCTATCTCAATTTTAATGGAAATTACCGATTACTACCTTATAATTTGCTCTCCCCTTACCTGCTGGCAGGTGTCGGGGTAATTACAGAAAATGCCAATAGTCGATTTGATTTTTCTAATCCAAAATATTCAAAAGTAAACATAGGCGCTGGCTTTGAATTTTTGCTAAATAATTCAATTGGTATAAAAACATCTTTGGATTACAATATACTGTTAAGTGATAATTTAGATGAGGTAGAGCAGGGAAAATATAACGATCATTACTGGCGTGCTAACGTTGGTTTTAATTTCTATTTTGGAAAGGAAGTCGTCGGAGAAAGGAAGTTTAATTATTAATAAACCTGATTTACCACAAGCACAATTACAAAAATAATAACTATGGATTTCAAATGTATAACCGTATTCATTTTAGTTCTCCTACTGGTAGGTTGTAACGAAGATACGATCCAGCCACAGTTGTTTGGTACCATTGAAGGACAGGTGTTGAATCGAGATGATCTTACGCCACTAGAGGGGGTAGCGATTAGTACGACACCAACAACTACTTCTACCTTGACTGATGTATTTGGAAATTTTACATTGGAAGATATACCTGTGGGAACCTATTCTGTAAGAGCAGAACTAAATGATTTTCTTACCAAATTAGAAGGTGTTTCCATTAATGGAAATACTACAGGAGAGGTCATCATTCGTATGGAAAAGGACACCTCGATTAGCGTACCACCAATCGCTCCTCAGGTGATTACTCCAGCAGATGGAGCGATGGATCAAGCCATAAATATTCGACTAGAATGGATTGCTACAGACGAGGACGAAGATGATGTATTGAAGTATGATGTGTTTTTATATGAAGATCAACAAAGTGAACCCATATTATCAATGATGGATGTGGAGGATAATTTTATAGAAATTGAAAACCTGCGGTATGGCGCAACGTATTACTGGCAAGTAGCGGCAAAGGATGGCCGAACGGCTCCCGTTTTTGGGATGCTATGGAGATTTACGACCATTGATTTTCCGAATCATAGATACCTCTTTGCACAAGAAACGGAAGGTAAATACGACATCTATTCTGCGGACGGGATGGGCGAAGTTATTCAGCTTACCCATAATAATAGTAGTAACTGGCGGCCCTTGATGAGTCCTAATCGAAATAAAATAGCTTTCATCTCCAATCGTGGTATTGATCCTCACATTTACACGATGAACCGAGATGGATCAGATGTTCAGCAAGTCACTTCTTTACCGATCACTGGATTAAATAACTTTGACCTGGATTTTAGCTGGTCGCCTGATGGTACCAGGTTGCTCTATATGCGTAATACGATCTTAACCATCATAAATGTAGATGGTACAGGAATGTCTACGGTGACGGAAGCTCCTGGAGGAACGACTTTTGTGGAATGTGATTGGGTCGGTGCTGGGAATCAGATATTGGTTCGTACACTGGGCAATGCACCTTATGCTTCGAACATCTGGTTATTGGATGGTAATGGTGTTTTTGTTTCTACGTTGATTCCTGATCTGCCTGGTAGTACAGGAGGAGGTGTATTTTCTATTGCAGGTACCAAAGTTTTGTACACGCAGGATATATCTGGATTTGAATCGCTCACCGGACGTCAGCTCAATTCCCGTATTTTTCAGGTTGATGTCAACTCAGGCGTTCGAGTAGATCTTTCTTACGATAAAGTAGATGGGACCAATGATTTTGATGCGCGTTATTCTCCAGATGGCGCAAAGGTGATTTTTACCAATACAAACAATGATGGTATTTCTACCAAAAATATTTATATCATGAATCTGGATGGTACCGGTCGAGCGCTATTATTTGAAAACGCAGAGATGCCAGAGTGGCGATAAATTTTAAAAAGGAATATCGTCATCATTCATCTTGGAAGAACGCGTGATAATAGCGGGGTTAGGCCCTGTATTGGTATCATCTGTCAGCGAACTAAAATCGGGATCATCGAGATCGGTGAACTTAGCGTACTGATCCGTAAACTTTAACTTGACTGTTTTTAAGGCACCATTACGGTGTTTGGCAACAATGATTTCTGCCACCCCCTTCAATGACTGCCCTTCTTCATCTTCCAGAATTTGATAATACTCGGGACGATAAATAAAGGATACGATATCCGCATCTTGTTCGATCGCACCCGACTCCCGTAAATCCGACAACATCGGTCGCTTCGATCCACCCCGCGTTTCCACCGCACGACTCAACTGCGATAGCGCAATTACCGGAACACTCAATTCCTTCGCCAAAGATTTTAGCGAACGAGAAATCATACTAATTTCCTGTTCTCGATTTCCCTTAGCCGATTCACCACCACCCGTCATCAACTGAAGGTAATCAATGATAATCATCTGAATATCATGCTGCATTTTTAGTCGACGACATTTTGCGCGAAGCTCAAAAATATTGATACCCGGCGTATCGTCAATAAAGATGGGCACCTCGGACATTTTTTCGATGGCACTTTGAAGCTGCTGCCACTCATAATCTTCTAGTTGGCCACTACGAAGTTTACTACCAGAAATTTCAGCCTCCATAGAAATAAGTCGTTGTACCAGTTGAAGGTTGGACATCTCCAGGGAAAAGATCGCTACCGGCTTGTTGAAATCCACCGCAGCGTTACGTGCGAGGGCGAGCGTATAACTCGTCTTACCCATACCCGGACGCGCCGCCACAATAATCATATCAGACGGTTGCCAGCCAGAAGTCAGCCGATCCAATTCGGTAAAACCAGTAGGTACACCCGTCAGTCCTTCTTCCTTTTGAGACATCTCTTCCAGTTGCTTGAGGGCTTTGGCAGCCAACGATCCCATGCTTTCGTATCCACGACTCAGGTTTTGTTGAGTAATATTAAATAAACCCTGCTCTGCTTCGTCTAACAGGTTAAATACATCAGTCGTATCTTCGTAAGCATCCTTGATGATTTTGGTGGATACTGCGATGAGTTCTCGCTGGATATGTTTTTGAGCAATGATTCGGGAGTGGTATTCGATGTTGGCAGCAGAGGCGACGCGATTGGTCAGTTCTACCAAGTAGTATGGACCACCTGCACGTTCGATGTCGCCAGATTTTTTTAGCTCTTCGGTAACCGTAAGTAGATCAACAGGCTGTGTTTTTTCAAAAAGACGTAACATCGCTTTATAAATCAGCTGATGCGCATCGGAATAAAAACTCTCTGGTCGGAGAATATCCAAGATAACGGTAAGTGCGTCCTTATCGAGCATCAACGCGCCCAATACTGCTTCTTCGAGTGGGAGTGCTTGCGGCTGTACCTTACCAAAGACGTAGTTGGATAGCTGGTTTTCCTGCTTCTTATTCTCACCGTTATAATTCCCCTTTTTCTTGGTAGAATTGTATTTATCAGCCATATTTGGTTTGTTTAGTAGGTATCCAATTTTAGAAAGTCGCTAAGGAATGTTGACAAAATAAATGACGATTCTATACTTCCTCTTTTTCCGCCACTCTGCGTCCATAAAATAGTTATTATGCTAGGT
>Ga0114957_1004343_pt1 | contig 12275 bp, 10 predicted proteins | sample BantaG_FD_87175 | JGI IMG/M metagenome (GOLD analysis project Ga0114957, IMG submission 87175) | Marine algal microbial communities from Bantry Bay, Ireland - BantryBay_4 metaG | ecosystem: Host-associated > Algae > Red algae > Unclassified | place: Bantry Bay, Ireland | collected 2014-11-21 | reverse complement strand
AGTTATTTTGAGCTTATTTTTTTATCAGATAAAATAAAAAAACGTAGATATAGCCTGTGTTACATCGAGGATTTTTTATGAAATATGATGAAAAAAGAATCCAAAATAACTATAAATAATTGTGAACATGAACTTAATTGCAATAATTGAAAAATATAGAATTGAACAATATAGTAAAAAATAATAATGAAAATAACGAGAGAGGAAATTCCATTTTTACAAAAAACACACTTCTCCAATTCATAGAGTCCATTTATGCTTTAATTAGTTGCGCAATACTAATTGCAGGATTAATCTGGTGTTTTATGATCTTATGGCAGGTGATCGATAAAGGTAGAATGCCAATTGAAGTAGATCCCAGATTTTTCAAAAAAATGGGAATGGATGTTGGATTAGCGGCAATCTGTGTGATGGGCTATGGAAGTATTTTTTGGGTGATTATTAACGGAATCGTTTTTTATGTAATAGAACTAAAAAACAATATGATTTCATTCCTAACAGGCTTGATTGGTTTGATAGTAAATATTTTCATCTTCTATCTAATTTTTTTTAGTGAAGTTGGAAAATGGATTTTGGACTAAAAAACAAGTCCAATTAAATAGCATAAATAATGGGGACGTTAATCATTCACCGTTAACCGTTAACCATTAAAAAACCCTCCGTTAAAAACTCGTTCCGCTTTTCCACATAACCAAATATTACTCGCCTCCGTTTTTCCATTCGCTTCAAACCTTACTGCCAAATCACCACCTTTTGATTGGATCAAAGTATTTTGTTTTTTTCTACGATTCGGTTTTTTCAAAAAATTCGCAATTGCAGCAGCGGTGACACCAGTTCCACAGGAAAGCGTTTCATCTTCTACGCCACGTTCGTAAGTTGCGACGATAATATTTTCTTTAGTGCGTTCCACAAAATTGACATTTACTCCTTCTTTTTTAAATCGCTTGGAGTATCGAATCGCCTGCCCATTTTCAAAAACATTGATATCATCAATATCTTCGACAAAAACTACATAGTGAGGGGAACCAGTATTCATCAAGAAATAGTCTTCGCCAATTTCAATATTTTGGACATCAGACATTTTGAGTTCGACCCAATCTTCTTTTTTCATCATAGCTTCATGTGGCCCGTCGATTGCTAAGAAATGGCATTTTGATTTTACGATGCGGAGATATTTGGCGAAGGCAGCAATGCACCTTCCTCCATTTCCACACATACTGCTTTCTCGACCATCAGCATTAAAATAAATCATGCGAAAATCATAGCCTTTACAATTTTCTAAAAGAATCAAACCATCAGCTCCGATGCCAAATCGTCGGTCGCAAATTTTATTAATAAGTGTAGTATCTTTTTTGCGGATGTACTTTTTTTCACGCTGATCGATCATCACGAAATCATTGCCAGTACCTTGATATTTGAAGAAAGGAATCATGAATTTTTTTTTGGCGAAAATAAGGGAATCGAACCAGTAGAATTAATTTTGAAGGAAGAATTTTTAAATTTTGAAGTAGTTCTGTTTTACTCACCAGTTGACGACATTCGACTTTGAGTCATCTTGTGAGTTGAGAATGTTGTTAAAATAAAAAAAACCTTCTTCGTGAGAAGAAGGTTAAATCTAATTCATTGAACTAACATTTTTTTTAGTTCAAATCACCTATTGTTAATCATCATCTTAGGTTATGAATGGGATTTTAAAGACTAAGTAAATTAACAATCGCAGGAATTTCGATTTTATTTATGTTTTAAAGTTACATAAATGCTTTTTATTTACCAATACCAAATAACATGTATTTTATATATTACGAATATGGGTATTTAATAAATAGTAAAATATTAAATATTAATATCTTTTAATACTTTTTCGAGTTGTTCAAACTTGAATACAAATCCTTCTTTTAATAATCTTCCAGGAATGACTTTTCTACTTTTCAAAACTAACTCTGACTCTGAGCGAAGTAAAAAAGTACCAATTTCAATCATCCACTTGGCAGCAGGTAATCCGAATGGAATACCAAATGCTGTTCTGATTTTTTTCATAAAGAATTCATTGGGAATTGGAGTGGGGCTAGTACAGTTATACGCACCAGAAGATTTTTTGTTTCCTATAAACCATTCAATAATTCGAGCTAAATCTTCGACATGAATCCAACTAACGAATTGTTTGCCTGAACCATTTTTTCCTCCTAATCCAAATTTGACAAGCGGTACAAGGTGAGCCAAAGCACCTCCTTCTTTTCCCAAAACGATGGAAGTTCGCATTGCAATTTTTCGAGTAGCAAATAGCGTAAAATCGTTGAAAGTTTTCTCCCATGATTTGGCAACATTCATGGAAAAATCATTACCGATAATTCCATTTTTTTCATCGTTGGCTTTTCCTTCGAGGGTGTGTTCGTAAATTGTAGCAGTACTCATATTGATCCAAAGCTTGGGAGGAACAATGCAATTGTCAATAGCTTCGCCAATTATTTTTGTACTATCAATCCGAGAGTTTAGAATCTCTTTTTTATTTTTTTCATTGTAACGACAATCGACAGATTTGCCTGCTAAGTTGAGTACCATTTCAGCATCTTCTAATTCTTTTGTCCATTTTCCAAAACTTTTTCCATTCCAATTTAGATAAGTGATTCCATTTTCGATTCGTGCTTTTCCACGGGTGAGAATGATGACAGTATGATTTTTTTTATGGAAAAAACTAGCAACATATTTCCCAATAAAACCTGAGCCTCCTGGAATAATTATTTTTGATTTCATGAGTTTTTTCTTAGTAAACGTTGGGGAAATGATAAAGTTCTAAACTTTCAGTAAAAAATGAAAGTTTGTTTTTAAATTCTTTATTTTAAAGGGGAAAGCAACTATTTACTCCTTGTAAATTATGATATTCTAAAAATAATTTCTTTTCAATTATGCTAAATTACTGACGAAGCATTTTTGAAAAAATAGGAAAGGAAAAGCTATTTTTACATTTTAATTCTTATGATAGGATGGAACGCGGATGCCGTAGATCGAGCGGATTTTAGCGGATCTGACGATTAAGGGTGTTATGGATTTTTTCTCATTTTATGGTAATCGTCAAATCCGCTTACATTCGCTTGATCTGCGGCATCTGCGTTCCATCGCTAAGGTCATGAATTCGAAATTTTCAAAATAAATTTTATCAAAACAACCATTTTCAATATGAAAAAATTCTGGTGCATTTTAGTTTTTATAACAATACTATTACAAACTTCATTTTCCCAATCACTTTTTAATCCTAATGGACTTACGTTGATTGAGATCACTTTCGAAAATTCGAATTGGGATCAACAATTGGATGACTTCTATGCAGCTGATATGAATGAAAGATTGTTGGCTACCGTCGAAATAAATGGAGAGAGTTTTGACAGCGTCGGTATTCGATATCGAGGTGGTGCAACTTACGATGCGGCTCAAGGAAAAAATCCTTTGAACATCAAATTGGACTATATCAAAAATCATGATTATCAAGGCACAGAAACGTTGATTTTGAACAATGGTGCAAAAGATCCATCCTTTGTTCGAGAAGTTTTATCGCATGATATTGCCAATCAATATATGCCTTCGCCACGAGCGAATTATGCCAAGATTTTTGTCAATGGAAGTTATCATGGATTGTATGTAAATGTGGAGAATGTAGATAAAGATTTTATGGCATTGGGTTTTAATTCGAATAGAGAAAATACATTTTTTGATTGTAGTCCTGACGGAACGATTGATCCGCCAGGTGCAGGTTGCACAGAGGGAATTGGTTCTTCTTTGGAATATTTGGGTGCTTCGGTGGAGTGCTACAAAGATTATTATGATAAAACTTCTAACCCAGTTGGAGGATGGAATGAGTTGGTTGATTTGGCCAATGACATTGGAACGAATGCTACAAATATTGAAACATCAATGAATGTTGATCGAGCGATTTGGATGTTGGCGATGCAGAATTTGGTGGTGAATTTGGAAAGTTATATAGGTGCTACTCCTGAAAATTATTATTTATTTCGAGATGGCAATGATCGATTTAATACTTTGCCGACTGACTTTAATGAGACGTTTGGAGGGGATGCTGAGTTGGAAGAAGGGCAAGCAGATTTGACGTTGAGTGAGTTGCAAAATTTAGATCCGTTGTTGCGAGCGAATGATGATACTCGTCCTTTGCTCAAAATGATTTTGCAAAATGCTAGATACAAACGTCAATATGTGGCGCACTATCGAACGATGTTGCAAGAGATCATCAATAGTGGTTGGTACGCCACTCGGGCGCAAGAATTGGTCAATTTGATTTCGGCAGATGTGACAAGTGATCCAAATAAAATTTATTCAGATGCACAGTTTAATGCCAACTTAAATAGTACAACAACGATAGATTATAATGGTGCCATGGTTGATATTCCAGGCGTTGCGGAATTGATGAATCAACGGTTAACATATCTATTGGGGTATGTTGAATTTATGAAAACGCCTCCAAGTATTAGTGATATTGGACATTTTCCATTAGATGTAACGGCTAATTCTAACAATACAATTACGGCTGAGATTACTGGTGCAGATTATGTTTATGTGGGCTACCGAAGCAACTTGACGGAGGTTTTCCAAAAGGTAGAAATGTTGGATGATGGAAATAATAATGATGGTGTAGCAGGTGATGGAATTTATGGAGGAGATATTTTTGTAGAATCGGAAGGAGCGCAATATTATATTTATGCGGAAAATTCGACTTCAGATGTTGGCGCATTTTCGCCGAAGCGAGCAGAGGAAGAATATTATAATTTGACTACTTTTGGCGACGTGGTGATTAATGAATTGATGGCTTCCAATGCAACTACGATTGCGGATCAAGATGGTGAATTTGAAGATTGGGTAGAATTGTATAACAATACTTCTACGGGGATTAATTTGAATGGATATTACTTGACGGATGATGCAAATGACTTAATGAAATATCAGTTTCCAAATGTGACGATTGATGGTAATGGGTATATTATTATTTGGTTGGACAATGATTCGTTGCAGCAAGGATTGCATGCAGATTTCAAATTATCGGCAAGTGGCGAGGAGTTACTTTTGGTGAATGCGAATTTGCAAGTGGTGGACAAAGTAGTTTTTGGCGCACAAACGACTGATGTAAGTTATGCTCGATTTCCCAATGGAACTGGGGAGTTTTTAGCAAAAGAACCTACTTTTAATATGAGCAATGGATTGGGAACTACGACGATTGATTTGGCGGCAGCACTAGGAATTAAAATTTATCCAAATCCGACGCAAGACTTTTTGACTTTGGAAATTAAAGAAGGCGAAGATTTGGAAGTGGATATTTTTAATGCGTTGGGGCAGAAAGTTCGCAGTTTTCAATTGACCGAAAAAATGCAATTGGATGTTTCTGATTTTGGAAATGGAATGTATTGGTTGAGTTCAAGAGGGAGGATTTTAGGTAGAGTAGTGGTGCAGAAATAGTAGGTTTGTTGGTCTCAGAAAAGGTTTAAAACCTCGCACTTTAGTGCGATAAATTTATTAATGGAAAAAAGGGAATAACGAATATCGAACAAGGAACAAGGATTTGAGAAGTTTGACGGTGCTAGTATAATTGTGGTCTTGAGGAGTTTCGTCAAACTTCTCAAATCCTTGTTCCTTGTTCGATATTCGTTATTCAAAAAATTATATAAACGACTTTTTCGTTTGTCAAATTAACCCACCTAACTTTCAGTAGGTGGTGCTTAAGTTTTCTTTTTTGGAAAAAAATTAGAGGTTTTTAATCTGATAAAGACTAGTCGAGAGGCAGAATCATATTTTTAATATTTTTCCAAAAAATACAATTCCTTGTTTTTTTATTCGAATAAAGTAAATCCCTTTTTCTAAATTCGAAATGTCCAAACGAGTATTTTTAAGTTGACCATTTTTAATTTCCTTGCCTTCAAGATTGAAAACCTGAAAAAAGTCTGATTCAAAACTTGAATTAAAATAAATAAAATCAGCAGTTGGATTTGGAAAAAAATTAAGTTCATTTTTTTCATGAGTATGATTTAATGAAGTGATGATTTCATCTGCGATAAGCGGCTGATTTGGAGTAGAATTTTGAACTGCTTGCAAAACAATTACTCTCGAATCCCAACATGAATTATCTGTAGTATCTTCCTCAGAAAATTCTATTTCGATATAACTCCAAATCGTATCTGTTCCATTAGTTTGCTGAATCCCAATAAATTTATTCGGATCACCAAGAGAAAAGGGAGACCACCATGTACAAGCTACTCCTGCCATTGTTATCCCTTCCTGCATAGAAAAATTGTCAAAAGGTTCTCCTTGATCGGTGACCGCAGTTACGTTGACATCATTGGTCAAAGCTTCAACAAAATAATAAGCTACATCAGTTAATATTGTTCCTGCAATTTTTATTTCTTCGATTCCATCTTGATCGATGTCGATAAGTTTTTCGCCAAATGTATTGGTGCAGCAGATCGTGTCATTTAATATATAGGTATTGGTTTGGGAAAATAGTTGTTGGCTAAAAAAGAAGAGGAAGAGAATGGATAAGTAATTTTTCATAAGGCATAGTGCATTAATAAATTTACATTCTTGGGTAGATTATTTTGTTCTTAGTTTTTCTTTAAAAGAAGGAGTATTGTTGATACTATGACTGATTTAGTAAAAATTTGAGACACCGTTCATTGTACACTCTCAAAATGTAAAGTTATTATTGAACTATGCCTAAGCTATTTTTTATTTAAAAATAGTAATTATTGATGATTTTATTTTACTCTTTTATATACTGAATATTTTTAGCCTTTTCAATATTTTATTTTTTTTACCATCTTTTGCATAAAGACATTGCTTGGCAAAGAGACATATTCATTATCATTAACCTTGATGATGATAAAGAATATTCCAATGTCACTTATTTTTCCCTCAACCTGAAAGTCTTTATCTAAAATAACAATGCTATCTCCAATATTTACTTGGTGATTAAAGAAAATTATTAAAGTGGAGGTGATGTTTGAAATTATTGACCATTGAGCTAAAAAAGCAATTCCTAAAACTGTAAATAGTGAAGCAATATAGCCTGCTAATTGTGTTGGAGCTATTCCCCAAACTAATAGTAAAATCCCAACGAATATGAGATACAAAACAAAGGTTGTCACTTTCTTCACTATTTTTATTCTCGTTTTATGATACGAAAATTTTGTTCCAACTCTATCTATTATTCGCTGAAGGAATTTTGATATAATAGTGAGAATAATTATTGATACAATCGATTCAATTATTTGTAGTTTAAATTCTTCCATTGGATTTTTTATTTGTTTGCTGAGGAGTAAATCACATTTGGTTTTAGGTTAACATGAGTATATTAATATCCCTGCAAATCAAGCGTCGAGCTATCAATCATATCTATCCATTGCTTTCCTTTTTTCAAAATAACTTTAAAATGTTGAACACTCTCAGGATTGACAAAAGAAATTGCTACTCCTGCATTTTCAGCTCGACCAGTTCTTCCGATTCGATGAATATAATCTTTGGGCGAACGAGGCAATTCGTAATTAATCACACAAGGCAAAAAAGCAATATCAATTCCTCTTGACAATAAATCCGTCGCTACTAAAACGGGAAGCTTACCCGCCTTAAATTGATTCAAAGCATTATTCCTAGCCGACTGACTTTTTTTACCATGAATAGCAGCGGCATTCACACCATTTTTACGGAGTTTGTTGGCGACATTATCTGCTTTATAACTAGAGGAAGTAAAAACTAAAACTTGTTTTAAATCATTTGTTTTAATCAAATAGCGAAGCAAAGGCCCTTTCTTTTCATCGGGGACGAAGTAGCCAGATTGTTGAATTAGGTCAATGTCCGTTTCTTCTGTTTCAATTTTGATGACCACAGGATCTTTCATTAAGATAGTAGAAAGACTATCTAAATCGGGACTCAAAGTTGCTGAGAATAAAAGGTTCTGTCGTTTTTTTGGTAAAAGTTCTAACAGTTGATTCATCTCCTCTTTAAAACCCATGTTGAGCATTTTATCCGCTTCATCTAAAACTAAAGTTTTTAAATTGGACAGATGAACTGCTTTCGAATTAATCAAATCCAATAATCTACCAGGCGTTGCTATTAAAACTTGTACGCCATTCATTGCCATCATTTGAGGGTTGATGGATACTCCGCCATATACAGCTAAGGTTTTTATTCGCTCAGGAAGCGCATTGCTAAATACTTGAAAAACTTCGTTGACTTGCACCGCTAATTCACGAGTAGGAACTAGCACCAAAACTAAAGGATGTCTATTTTTAGTGAAAATATTTCCTTGTAAATTAGCTAAAATAGGGAGTACAAAACTGGCTGTTTTTCCAGAACCTGTTTTGGCAATTCCCAATATATTTTTTCTATCTAAGATCGCAGGAATCGCAGCAGCCTGAATTGGATAAGCAGTTTGATATTCTTGTTCTGCCAAAGCAGCTACTAAAGTTTGAGGTAATCCTAAGTTTGTAAAAGACATAAATTGATTTAATGAAGTACAATTAAAATGCAAAGCTAATCTGTTTTAAAATATAGTTTTGATTTTCCTAATTTATTATTGGAGAAAATAGTTTAACCAGTACAAAACTAATTTCCTACTTTTGCTCCGTGAAAATAAAAAAAATCTTCCTCCTCCTCGGCATCTTCGGTGCGCTCCAATTCTTGGTTTTTACCACCTACGCCATGACTATTTACCCAGGCGGAACGATTCATAATCACAGTTTGGAAACTTATTCTTTTTTTACCAATTACTTTAGTGACCTCGGGCGAACTCGAACATTTGATGGAACTTCCAATTGGGCTTGCCATACTTTATTCAAAACAGCGTTGACGATTTCGGGAATTTGTATCATGTTGTTTTTTATCACCTTGTCTTCTTTTTTTGAAAAAGGATTGACCAAAGTGATGGCAGTTTTTGCCACTTTTTTTGGAATTATTGCAGGTGCATGTTATATCGGTTTGTCGTGGTTACCTTACGATGTGGCATTTTGGGAACATCGGTATTTTGTGCAAGCGGGATTTATTTCATTTTTGCTGATGAGTCTTTTTTATGCGATTGCGATTTTTCAAGAGGAAAAATATCCGAATAAATATGGTTGGGCATTTTTGATATTTATGATGATATTATTTCCGCAGATTTTGGTAATGATTTATGGGCCGAGATCGTGGACTTCGCCTGATGCATTGTTGTTGCAAGCGACGAGTCAGAAAGTGGTGGTTTATTCTCAGATACTTTGTTTGTTGTACCAAGCGGTTGGATTGTGGAAACTAGAAACGAGATCAACAACACGTGGTGGTCTGCTTTAGCTGACCTAAAAATCGAGCGAAGCGACATCAAAAAAAACTGATTTTTTTCTCTTGCCAACAGAATAGATTTTTGAATTCGATCTTCTTTGAATTAGAATTGTTTTAAAAAAAAATATCGCTTCGCTCGATTTTTTTCGGTCAGCTAAAGCAGACCACCACATAGGAATTATCCCCACTTTTTGTTATTTTTACAAAAAAATTTTCAAATCCTTTTTTTACAAAAAACATTTTTTATGAAAAAATATAACCTTTACACATTTCAATCTATGCTACGTGTATGTATTGTTACCATGTTGTTTTTTACATTTTCAAATGTACAAGCACAACCTGAAAAAGAATACTATGGTTGCAAAAACAAGCACCATCACCACTTCAGCAAAGCGCCAGAACTTACTCCTGAGCAATTGACAACAATCACGTTTAGCAATGAGCGAAGCGATACCATTGATATTTTACATTACAATATTAGTTTAGATTTTACGCAATTCAATCAACAAGAAATTTCTGGAAGCAATGAAATATCGATCCAATCAAGAATGAATAATGTGAGTTCTATCACGCTCGATTTATTGGCTTTAAATATTGATTCGGTAGAAGCTCAAAATGTATTGTTAGATTATTCTTATGATGGAAATTTGTTGACCATTCAATTTCCAAATGCGTTAAATATTGATGAAGAATATACGTTTACCGTTTTTTATAATGGACAACCTACACCAGCCGCTTCAGGATTTGGAGGGTTAGTTTGGGGAAATGGAATTGCTTATAATTTGGGTATTGGTTTAGGAGCGACACCTTATAATTATGGTCGAGGTTGGTTTCCATGTTTTGATACATTTGTGGAACGCTCGACTTATGAATTTAACATCATTTCTAATGCAGGGAAAAGAGCTTATTGCGTCGGTACTTTTATGGGACAAGATACTTTGTCGAATGGTAATTTGTTACGCAGTTATGAAATGAATCAACAGTTGCCAACTTATTTGGCAGGAATTGCGGTGGGTGATTTTGATAGTTGGCAGTCCACTCATGCAGGAGCTTTTGGCGATGTGGAATTGGAAATTTTAGCGAAGCCAAATGATCTTTCAACGGTAGTTAATTCATTTCAATATTTGGATGAGTCAGTTGACAATTTGGAATATTGGTGGGGAGAATATCCTTGGGAACGGGTTGGATATGTGATGACTGGAAATGGTGCGATGGAGCATCCGACGAATGTTGCTTATCCACTTTCCTTGGCGGACGATGGGCCAGTTCCAGTTCATAATGAAGTGATGGCGCATGAATTGGGACATCATTGGTGGGGAAATGTAGTGACGCTAAATGGACCGCAAAATATGTGGATTAAAGAAGGGCCGGCGGAATATAGTTCGCATCTTTTTTATGAGCATGTTTTTGGAAGAGACGAGTTTTTGACAGTAGTTAAAAATAATTTGTTGCTAGTGATAGAAGAAGCGCATATTGATGATAGTGGTTATCAAGCGTTGTCGCCGATGCCTTATGAGCAAACTTATGGAACGCACACTTACCAAAAAGGAGCATTGGTGATTCATAACTTACGAGGATATTTAGGGGACTCTTTATTTCGAGTTGGGATGCAATCGGTTTTGGCTGAGTTCGCTTATGGACATATGGATGCGCAACAATTTCGAGATCATTTGACTACGGCAACTGGGATAGACATGGGACCATATTTTGATGCATGGATTTTTGCACCGGGATATGCTGCTTACGAAATTGATAAAATGACTTCGACGGCTGCTGGCTCCAATTTTGAGGTGGAATTACAAGTGCAACAGAAGTTACATGCTGCTACCGTTTTTCACAAACAAACTCCTTTGGCAGTAACTTTTATGGATGAAAATTTTAATGTGCATCAGGATATAATTATGACAGATGGAGAATTTTCAACAGTTACCGTTTCCGTTCCATTTGAACCATCGGCAGTATTTATGAATGGAGATCATCAATTAAATTTGGCAGTTATTGGCGATCAAAAAATGTTGATCGATGACGGCCCATCTGGAATTGCCTATGGAGCGATTGGCGCAAGTGTGCAAACTAATGTGGATTCTTCCTTTATTCGAATTGAAGAATATCGAGTAGCTGCTGATCCTTCTCCAACCAATATTTATGATGCAAGAATTGCAACAGGAAGATATTTTAGAGTGGCGGGAGTGCTGAATCCTGATACGGAAATTAGAGGTTCTCTTTCATATGATGGAAGCGATCCTGGGGATTTGGATTATGACTTGGTTAGTGTTACGGAGGATAGTTTGGTGGTTTTATATCGAGCAAATCCAGAAGATGATTGGGTGGAATATGATGATTATGAAGTTAAAGTTTTGGGAAGTTCGACCAATGGAACTGGTTTTATCTTTATTGAAAACATGCAACTGGGAGAATATACGTTGGCGAATGCTGATATTATTCCTGTGGCGAATGAAAATATTTTAGAAGAAAAAATCGATTGGACAATTTTCCCAAATCCTGCTTCTGAGCAAGTAGAATTGCAAGGTTCACTTCCTGTGAATGGAACTTATGATGTGTCGATTTATGATGTTAGAGGAAATCATGTTTTGGAAAAAAATATGGAAGTTTCGACAGAACAATTTTCTATAACAATGAATTTACAAAAATTATCCAACGGGATTTATGTGGCAGTTATTCGTGATGAAAATGGAAAAGAGTGGGGGAGTCAGACGTTGGAGGTGGTGCGATAAAATGAATATCCAATATTGAACAAGGAATGTCCAATATCCAACGAGAGCAAATCAGCAACAGGTTGGAAATTGGTTATTCCTTGTTCGATATTGGATATTCCCATTCAGTCATCCAATTTCACTCGCTGCAAAATCCGATTCCGTTCCGCATTAATTCTCCCTGATTCCAAATAGAATAAAAACCCATCTTCAATGACCATCTTTTCTACAAAAGTACTTTCCAAAAGTAAGACAGGT